>Ga0209709_10002124_pt1 | contig 17614 bp, 15 predicted proteins | sample ArcticOcean_MG_C_2_FD_187435 | JGI IMG/M metagenome (GOLD analysis project Ga0209709, IMG submission 187435) | Marine microbial communities from western Arctic Ocean - ArcticOcean_MG_CB4_136 (SPAdes) (version 2) | ecosystem: Environmental > Aquatic > Marine > Oceanic | place: Arctic Ocean... | reverse complement strand
ATGTTAGAATTAAAAGAGCAGATTTACCTGAAGCAAACAGTGAAGCGATTTTTAGAAGAATGCAAACTGAAAGAGAAAAAGAAGCTAAAGAATTTAGAGCAAGAGGAGCTGAAATGGCTGTAACTATCACATCTACAGCTGATAAAGATGTCTCAGTATTGCTAGCAAATGCAAATAAAGATTCTGAAATCATGAAAGGTCAAGGAGATGGTGAAAGAAACAAAATTTTTGCAGAAGCATTTGGCAGAGATCCAGAATTTTTTGCCTTTTACAGAGCGATGCAGGCTTATGAAAATGCTTTAATAGGAGGAGATACTTCTGTCATATTATCTCCCGATAGTGAGTTTTTCAAATTTTTTGGGAACATTAAACCTAAAAAATAAATCAAATACATGAAAGAGCTAATTGTAGCTTTTGGTCTTTTTCTATTCATCGAGGGAATATTGTATGCTTTATTTCCACAAAAAATGAAAAGTATGTTGTTAAAATTAAGTGATGTGACTAATAGTCAATTAAGAATAGGTGGATTGATATTTGCATTTATAGGATTTATTATTATTTATTACGTAAAAAATTAAAATGAATAAAATTCAAAAATTATTAGTAGTATTTTTTTCGATTGCTTTTGCGCTACAAGCAAATGCAAAAGATGCACCAGCTACATTTGCAGATTTAGCTGAAAGATTAATGCCATCAGTTGTGAATATTTCAACAACAACAACTGTAACTACAAATGGTAATCCATTTCCAGGATTTAAGTTTCCACCAGGATCACCATTTGAAGATATGTTTAAAGAATTTGGAACACCTCAAACGAGAAAATCTTCAGCTTTAGGGTCAGGATTCATAATCGATGAAAAAGGAATTGTAATAACCAACAATCATGTGATTCAAGATGCAGAAGATATTGTTGTTAGAGTTGGTGGCGATAAAGAGTATAAAGCTAAAATTATTGGCGCAGATCCGTTATCTGATATTGCAGTTCTTCAAATAGATTCAAAAGAAAAATTTACACCAGTTAAATTTGGTAATTCTGATAAAGCAAGAATTGGAGATTGGGTTATAGCAATAGGCAACCCATTTGGTTTGGGTGGAACAGTAACTGCAGGAATTATTTCAGCTAGAAATAGATCGATAGGTCTTTCACGTTATGAAGATTATATTCAAACTGATGCTTCAATTAACTCTGGAAATTCAGGTGGCCCATTATTTGATATGAATGGTGATGTAATTGGAATTAATACAGCAATCTTAGGCAAAGGTGGTTCAATTGGTATAGGATTTTCAATACCATCTAACAATGCAAAAAAGGTTGTAGATCAATTAATAGAATTTGGTGAAACTAAAAGAGGTTGGCTTGGAGTTCGAATTCAAGTGGTGACAGAAGAAATTTCTGATGTTGAAAAATTAGACGAACCAAGAGGAGCGTTAGTTGCAAGTGTTGCAGAAAAGAGTCCCTCAGACAAAGCTGGTATTAAAGCTGGAGACATCATTTTAGAATTTAATGGCACCAAAATTAATGAAATGAAAGAGTTACCAATAATTGTAGCACAAACAGAAGTAGGTAAAATAGTTGAAGTTAAAATCTGGAGAAATAAAAAAGAAATTACTAAAAAAATTAAATTAGGAAGATTAGAAACTTCAGAGGATTTTAAAGAAGAAAAAAAAGTAGATAATGTAGAAACACCTGAAATTTCAGAAATTAAATCTTTAAAAATTATAGTAAGGTTGTTAAATAAAAAAGATATTGAAGAAAGAAAGCTTCCAAATCAAACTACAGGATTGGTTATTACTAATATTGGTAAAAATAGCCCAGTTAATTATTTGAATATAGGAGATGTGATAGTTGAAGCTCAAAAGAAAAAAATAAAGTCTATAAAAAATCTTGAAGACATAGTTAACACCGCCCTAAAATCTAATCAAAAAACAATTTTAATTGTGATCTATAACAATCAAAACCAAAGAAGATATATTGGTGTTAAGCTAGATTAGTAATGGACAGTCAGTCCAAAATAATTTTAATTTCAGGTCCTACTGCTTCGGGTAAATCAAATTTTGCAGTAAAAATTGCAAAAAAAATTAATGGTGAGATTATTAATGCAGATAGTATGCAAGTTTATAAGCAATTAAAAATTTTAACTGCTAGACCAAAAAAAAAAGAACAAAAAAATATTAAACATCACATGTATGGTGTTATTGATTTAAATAAAAAATTTTCTACAGGACAATGGTTAAAAGTCGCCATTAAAAAGATTAAAGAAGTTAAGAAAAGAAAAAAAATTCCAATTGTAGTTGGAGGTACAGGATTGTACTTTCAATCTTTGATTAATGGTTTGGTTAAAATTCCAGAAATACCTCTTAAGTTTAGAAACAAAATTAGATTAATACAAAAAAAAAATGGGCAGAAAAAATTCTATAAACAGCTTTTAAAAATTGATCCGAAAATTAAAGATAAATTTGATCCAAACGATATCCAAAGAACGATCAGAGCCTTTGAGATTAAATCATTCACAAAAATTTCTATGTATGAATGGTTAAATAAAACTAAACCTGAATTTAAAGACAATGAATTTTTAAAGCTATATATTGATTTTAAAAGAGAAGAGTTAATCAAAAGAATATCCTTAAGATCAACTAAGATGTTGGAAGTAGGAGCAATAAAGGAAGTAAAAAAATTTATAAAATCTAAAATCAAACAAGATCTGAGTGTAAATAAGGTAATAGGGATTGACGAATTGACACAGTACCTAGAAAAAAAAATTAATTTAGTTCAAGCGAAAGAACTAATTATAATTAAAACAAGACAATACGCCAAAAGACAAGCCACATGGGCGAGAAGCAGGATGACATCTTGGGAAAAAATAAATCCAACTAAGATTACTGATTACATAAAAAAATTAAATAAATCATCTGTTAAACTTGACCAATTAACATAAAGTCGAATAGATTAGCCAGATGCGTAAATTATATTCTGGAGCAGAAATTGTATTTAAGTGTCTTGAAGACCAAAAAGTAGAACATATTTTTGGTTATCCAGGTGGAGCAGTTCTCCCATTGTATGATGAATTAACAAACCATCCATCAATAAAACATATTTTAGTTAGACACGAACAAGGTGCTGGTCACGCCGCAGAAGGATATGCAAGATCGACTGGGAAGCCAGGTGTTGTATTGGTTACATCTGGACCTGGTGCTACTAATGTTGTAACTGCATTAACTGATGCCTATATGGACTCAGTTCCTTTAGTTTGTATCTCAGGACAAGTGCCTACTCATTTAATAGGAACAGACGCTTTTCAAGAATGTGATACTACAGGAATTACTAGACCCTGCACAAAACACAATTGGTTAGTTAAAGATATTAATGATCTTCCAAGAATAATGCACGAGGCGTTTGAAGTTGCAACAACTGGAAGACCAGGACCAGTATTAGTTGATATTCCAAAAGATATTCAGTTTGCAAAAGCAAAATATTTTAAACCTAAAAAAGAAAAAAAACAAAAAGAAAAATCTGCTAATAAATTTAATCAAAAGGATATAGATCAATTAGTTGACTTAATGAAAAAAGCTTCAAAACCAGTTTTTTATACTGGAGGAGGTGTAATTAATTCAGGTCCTAAGGCCAGTGAATTATTAAGAGAATTAGTTTCGTTAACAGGATTTCCAATCACATCTACACTTCAAGGATTAGGAGCTTACCCAGGAGATGATAACCAATTCCTAGGCATGCTTGGAATGCATGGAACCTACGAAGCTAACAATGCAATGCATGATTGTGACTTATTAATTAACATAGGAGCAAGATTCGATGATCGTATCACTGGAAAAATTGATGAATTTTCTCCAAAGTCAAAAAAAGTTCATATTGATATTGACCCTTCATCAATTAATAAAATAGTAAAAGTTGATCTATCTATTGTAGGTGATGTTAGTGATGTAATTATTTCTACTACAAAAACTTTAAAAAAGAAAAATTTAAATTTAGAAAAATCTAATAAAAAAAAAATTTCAAAATGGTGGCAACAAATTCAAAAATGGAGAACGAAACAATCTTTAAATTTTATTAATAGTGATACAGTTATTAAACCTCAATACGCAGTTCAAAGACTTTATGAATTAACAAAAAATCAAGATACCTTCATCGCAACTGAAGTTGGACAGCATCAGATGTGGGCAGCGCAACATTATAAATTTAATAAACCTAACAGATGGATGACCTCTGGTGGACTTGGGACAATGGGCTATGGGTTACCAGCTGCCGTAGGGGTTCAAGTAGCGCACCCTGAGAAATTAGTGGTTGATATTGCTGGTGAAGCCTCAATTTTAATGAACATACAAGAGATGTCAACGGCAGTTCAGTATAATTTGCCAGTAAAGATATTTATCTTAAACAATCAATACATGGGTATGGTTAGGCAGTGGCAAGAACTCCTTCATGAAAAAAACTATTCCGAAAGTTATTCAAAAGCATTGCCAGACTTTGTTAAATTGGCTGAAGCTTATGGGTGTGTTGGAATTAGAGCCGATAATCCAGATGAGTTAGATGAAAAAATTGATGAAATGATTAATACAGACGGGCCCGTAATTTTTGACTGCCATGTAGATCAAAATGAAAATTGCTATCCAATGATACCTTCTGGCAAGCCGCATAATCAAATGCTACTAGGACCTAAAGATCAGGATGAAAACAAAATATCAGGCAAAGGGAAAGCTTTAGTTTAAAATGGTTAAATCTAAATCAGCATACAGTACCCCAACTAAGCCTGGAAAACTGGAAACACATATTATTGTGGTTTGGGTAGACAATGAATCAAGTGTATTATCAAGAGTGGTTGGATTGTTTTCTGGCAGAGGATACAATATTGAATCACTAGCTGTAGCAGAAGTGGATCAAAAAAAAAATCTTTCGAGAATTACAGTGGTAACCACCGGGACTCCTCAGGTTATTGAGCAAATTGTATTACAATTAAAAAAGTTAGTACCAGTTCATAAGGTTGGAAATTTTAAGAGAGAAGATAAAAATGTTATATTTAAAGAGATGGCGTTATTAAAAATTGTAGCAAATACCACCAAAATCAAAAAAGCTTTAAATGCTTGTAAAAAACTTAATCCAGTTATATTAGATCAGACAAATAAATCAGCTGTAATTCAAATAACAGCATTAAAAAGAGAGATTGATAGCGTAGCAAAAAATTTAAAACCTCTTGGTCTTGTAAGCGCCTCAAGAACAGGATCAGTAGCAATGACAAGAGGTGCGGAAATATTTAATTAATTATCAATAGGAGAAAAAAATGAAAATGTTTTATGAAAAAGATGCAGATGTAGATTTAATTAAGAACAAAAAAATAGCAATTTTTGGTTATGGCAGTCAAGGACATGCACACGCATTAAACTTAAAGGACAGTGGAGCCAAAGAAGTTGTTGTTGCTCTTAGAGATGGTTCCGCAAGTAAAGCAAAAGCAGAATCAAAAGGATTAAAAGTAATGAGCCTATCTGATGCAGCTGAGTGGGCAGAAGTTGCAATGATACTTACACCAGATGAATTACAAGCATCAATTTATAAAAACCATATTGAGCAAAGAATTAAAGCAGGAACAAGTATAGCTTTCGCTCATGGATTAAACATTCATTATAAATTAATTGAAGCAAGAAAAGATTTAGATGTATTTATGGTCGCGCCAAAGGGACCTGGACATTTAGTTAGAAGTGAATTTGAAAGAGGTGGCGGAGTACCATGTTTATTTGCCGTTCACCAAGATGGAACAGGCAAAGCAAGAGATCTTGCATTATCCTATGCATCAGCAATTGGTGGAGGAAAATCGGGTATTATAGAAACGACCTTTAAAGATGAATGTGAAACTGATTTATTTGGAGAGCAATCTGTTCTTTGTGGTGGACTAGTTGAGCTAATTAAAAATGGTTTTGAAACTTTAACGGAAGCTGGATATGAGCCAGAGATGGCATATTTTGAATGTTTGCATGAAGTAAAATTAATAGTAGATCTTATTTATGAAGGTGGAATTGCTAATATGAACTACTCAATTTCAAATACAGCAGAATATGGCGAATATGTATCTGGTAAAAAAATAGTAGATAGCGAAAGCAAAAAAAGAATGAAAGAAGTTCTAACAGACATTCAATCTGGTAAATTTACAAAAGATTGGATGAAAGAATGTGAAGGTGGACAGAAGAATTTTTTAAAAATGAGAAAAGATCTTGCCGATCATCCGATTGAGAAAGTAGGCGCTGAACTTAGAGCAATGATGCCTTGGATCGGTAAAAAGAAATTAATAGATAGCGATAAGAGTTAATTTTTACTTAGGACCCAAAACGGCGAAAGAATTTAATCAAAATATAAAAATTATTTTGCAATCTCTCTCATAGATTGTATTATATTTTCAATAAATTTATTGGTCATGAGCGAAAAAAATAAAGTATTTATATTCGACACTACAATGCGTGACGGCGAACAATCACCAGGTGCATCCATGAGTCTTGAAGAAAAGATTCAAATATCAAGAATTTTTGATGAGTTAGGAATTGATATTATTGAAGCTGGATTTCCTATTGCATCACCTGGAGATTTTGAAGCCGTAACAGCAATAAGTAAAATTTTAAAAAATTCAATACCATGTGGATTATCTAGAGCTAGTAAAAAAGATATTGATGCTTGCCATGAGGCACTAAAAGCTGCACCAAGATTTAGAATTCATACATTTATTTCAACAAGTCCACTTCACATGAAACACAAGTTGAATAAATCACCAGAGCAAGTTTTAGATGCAATCAAGGAGAGTGTTACTTACGCAAGAAATTTTACTGACGATGTTGAGTGGTCTTGTGAAGATGGAACTAGAACGGATATGGATTATATGTGCAAGTCTGTTGAGCTTGCAATTAGCTGTGGTGCTAAAACAATTAATATTCCAGATACAGTAGGCTATACAATCCCATCTGAATATACAAAGATCATTACCACTTTAAAAAATAAAGTACCAAACATTGATAAAGCAATTTTATCTGTTCACTGTCATAATGATTTAGGATTAGCTGTTGCTAATTCTTTAGCGGGTATATCTGCTGGAGCAAGACAAGTTGAATGTACAATTAATGGAATAGGTGAACGAGCAGGTAATGCAGCACTTGAAGAAATCGTAATGGCTATAAGAACAAGAAATGATTTAATGCCTTACACAACGGGAATTAAAACTGAATTAATAAGCAAGGCATCAAAAGTTGTGTCTAATGCAACTTTCCCAGTACAGTTTAATAAAGCCATCGTCGGAAAAAATGCTTTTGCTCATGAAGCGGGTATTCACCAAGATGGAATGCTTAAAAATAGAGAAACTTATGAAATAATGACACCAGAAAGTGTTGGCGTTAAAAAAACTTCTTTAGTTATGGGAAAACATTCTGGAAGACATGCGTTCAAAGAAAAATTAAATGATCTTGGATATGTAGATGTTACAGATGATATTATCCAAACTGCATTTGGAAAATTTAAAATTTTAGCAGATAAAAAAAAACATGTTTATGATGATGATATTGCTGCATTAGTCGATGACAGTATGATTTTAGAAAAATATGTTATTAATTTGAAATCATTAAAAGTTTTTGCGGGAACTGGAGAACCACAAAAAGCAGAAATGACTCTTGATGTTTATGGTGAAGTTAAAACAACCTCAGAAACAGGAGACGGTCCTGTAGATGCAATTTTTAAATGTATAAAAGTTTTATATCCACATGATGTTAAATTACAGTTATATCAAGTTCATGCAGTTACAGAAGGAACTGATGCTCAAGCAACTGTAAGTGTTAGAATTGAAGAAGAGGGAAAAACTACAGTAGGACAAGCAGCTGACACAGACACATTGGTAGCGTCAGCTAATGCTTATTTAAGCGCTTTAAATAAAATGATAATTAAAAGAAAAAAAACTGCTCCAATAGAGCACGAAAATCAGAAAGTGAAGGGAATATAAAATGTCTAAATGGTTTAAAAATCTAACTAGTGTTTGGAGTCAAGATATGGCAATCGACCTTGGTACAGCAAACACACTTGTTGTATTAAAGGGGCAAGGTGTAGTTTTAAATGAACCATCTGTCGTTGCTATAGTGGAAAACATGGGAAAAAAAACCGTGTTAGCTGTTGGTGATGAAGCAAAAACAATGCTTGGAAGAACACCTGGTAATATTAGCGCCATCAGACCTTTGAGAGATGGAGTAATTGCAGATTTTATTGTTACAGAGGAAATGATTAAGCACTTTATTAAAAAAGTTCATAAAAATAAAACTTTTGCTAACCCTAGAATTTTGATCTGTGTACCAACTGGTTCAACACCAGTAGAAAGAAAAGCAATACAAGATAGTGCACTTGCGGCAGGAGCAAGAAGGGTTCAATTAATTGAAGAACCTATAGCAGCAGCAATTGGTGCTGGTCTTCCAATTTCAGAAGCAACAGGATCTATGGTAGTTGATATTGGTGGAGGTACCACAGAGATTGCGGTTATGTCGTTAGGTGGTCTTGTTTACTCTAAATCATTAAGAGTTGCAGGAGATGCAATGGATGGTGCACTAGTTAGTTACATGAGAAAAGAATATAACCTCATGATTGGAGATAGTACTGCAGAAAAAATAAAAAAAGAAATTGGTACAGCTATACCATCAAATAGCAACACTTACGCTGTAAAAGGTAGAGACTTAAGATCAGGCACACCTAAAGAGGTAAACATTACTGAAGAAGATACTGCTGAAGCATTAAATGATATTCTTAAAGACATGGTGAACGGGATAAAAGATGCATTAGAAAATACACCTCCTGAATTATCTGCTGATTTAGTCGATATGGGTTTAACGCTAACCGGTGGTGGGGCCTTATTGAAAAATATAGATAAGAGATTTTCCAAAGAAACTGGATTACCAGTGTTTATAGCTGATGACCCATTAGCATGTGTAGCGATTGGAACAGGAAAAGCTTTAGAAAATGAAGAAACCTTCTCTAGCATGTTATCTGAATATTAAAAACAATGGAAAAAGCTAGAGATGATTTTATAATATCCATAAGATCAGCTTTTTTAAAAAAAGGTAATAAACAAAAATTTTCATTATTAAGTTTAATATTATTTTCAATCATATTTTTAATATTAGGAAGTTTTAATTTTAAAATTATAAATTTTAACAAAACTATAATTAAAGAAATAATTTATTACTCATCTTTTATAGTTAATGTTCCAGAAAATTTTATAAAAAGATCTCTTACAAAGACGACAGATCATTTTGAATATTATAACGACTACTTAATAGTAAAAAAAGAATTACAAAGATTAAGAAATAGAGACTTAGAAAAAAAAATTATAACTTTTGAAAATATAGAATTAAAAAAGTTAATTGATGACTATTTTGTAGAAGATAGTCAAACATACGCAAGAGTATTGACTGACAAAGAAAGTCCATTTTTAAGATCTATAGTTATAAATAAAGGTAGTAAAAATGGTGTTAAAGCAGGAATGGTTATTTATGATGATATCTATTTAATAGGAAAAGTAGTCGAAGTAAATTTTCTTACATCTCGTGTATTGCTGATATCAGATATAAACTCCAAGATTCCAGTTACAATTCAACCACTTAATACACAAGGTATTATGAGTGGATTAGATAAGCAAACAGGACAATTGCAATATATTAAGGAAGATAAATTAATTAATAAGGACGGCAAAGAATTGATTGTTGTAACATCAGGATCGGGAGGAATATTCAAAAGTGGAATTCCTATTGGTAAAATTAATCTAAGAGATATTTTAGGAAACAAACAATACATAATAGTAAATTTTTATACAGATTTTTCACAATTAAAATATGTAAAAATTTTATCTCACACTAAAGAAAATTTAAATTTTGATAAATCTATTAAAGAAAATTATGAATTAAATAATGATCAAATTTTTGAAATGAATAGTCAAAAAGAAAACATTAAAGTACTCCAACAACAAAAAATTATAAACGATGAAGTAAGACTTAAGTTTGAATTAGATAACACTAGATTAAAAGAAATATTAATTAATACTCAAAAAAAACTAGAAGAACAGAATAAAAGAATAAAAGAAGATCAAAAAAAAAATAAAAATTTAGAATTCTTAGAATTAAACTTATTATATGGACATAAATGTAGAAAAAATTTTTTTAAACCAAAACTCTTTACGATTAAAACAGATGAATATAGAAATTGTGTATTAAATAAAGGACTTATTAAAAAAAACTAGATGATAAATACAAATAAAAAAATCCAATATTTTCTATATCATTATACACCCGCTATTCTGCTTTATGTTTCTATATTAAGTGAAATTGACTTTAATAATTCAGAATTTAAATATTTTTCATTTAATTTTGCTTATATTCTAATATTTCACTACAGCTTAAAAAGAGAAGGCAGCATTGGTTATATTTTGATTTTTATAGCAGGATTGTTTAACGATGTTGTTAATGGAATACCAATGGGTATAAGCAGTTTATGTTATTTATTGTTATGTGCCGCAGCTGCATACCTTAGAAATATAACATTAAGACCAAATATAATTAAAGACTGGTTATTTTTTTTAATAACAGTAATGATTTTAAATTTAATTACATTTGTTTATTTGATTTTCTTTTTTGACTATAAAATTAATTATTTTGATCAACTAATAAATACTATATTTACATTTTTATTATATTTAATTTTTACAAATCTATTTAAAATATATGACAACATCATTTTGGGTAAATTTAATTAATGTTTGATACAAATTTTGGTGCCAGAAAACTCCATATCATTAACAGAAGAATGTTTATTCTTGGTACAGCGAAAGTTATTGTATTTACAGGAATTATTGCAAGGTTATTTTCACTACAAATATCTGATAATAAAAAATATTTAACTCTTTCTGATAAAAATAGATTACGTGAATGGCGATTGCCCCCAATTAGAGGTGAATTTGTTGATTATTTTGGTAATGTTATAGCTAGTAATTTAAAAGTTTATCAACTTCATGTTATTCCTGAAGAAGTAGAAAATTTCAGACATTTAATGCTAAGATTAAGTGAGATTTTAAAGCTTAATTCAAATGAAATTAAAAAAATAAGAGCAAAAAAAAACAAACAAAAACCCTGGGAAACTCTAGTTATTTCAGAAAACTTAACTTGGGAACAATTCGCAAGAGTTAATTATTTTTTACATGATTTAATTGGAGCAAAACCAGTTTTATCTATTTCTCGTAACTATCCTTTTGGAGACAATTATACACATATTCTTGGATATGTAAGTGAAGCAAGCGCAAATGATATTTTAAGAAGCGAAGTAATTAGACGGAATCATGTACCCGGTCTTAAGGTAGGCAAAACAGGTTTAGAAAAATCACTTGAAGAAGACCTTATTGGTGAAAATGGAGTACAAAGATATGAAGTTAATGCGTACGGTAAAAGAATTAAACAAATTGATCATAAAAAAGGAGAAAAAGGTAAAAAAATTAGACTTACGGTTGATACGGAAATTCAAAAACTATCCAATAAGCTTTTAAAAGGTGTGGCTGGATCCATAAGTGTGATGGATATTTACACAGGAGAAATATTGGCAATGCAATCTTCTCCTTCGTTTGATCCAAATTTATTTCTTTTTGGTATTAGTCATGATGATTGGCAATTAATAAGAAACAATCCACTAAAACCATTAATTAATAAAACTTTATCAGGCCTATACTCACCAGGTTCTACAATAAAACCTATAGTAGCTCTTTCAGCGCTAGAAAATAATATTATTAACAAAAATTTTAAAGTCAATTGCACAGGAAAAACAGAAATGTACGGTCAAACATATCACTGTTGGAAAAAAAAAGGACATGGGACTGTAAACTTAAAAGAAGCCATGAAACAATCGTGTGATACTTATTTTTATGAAATTGCAAGAAAACTTGGTGTGGATAGATTAAAAGAAACAGCAATAAAATTTGGTCTTGGTGAAAAAGTTTTACAAGAGGTATATAGTAATGAAAAAAAAGGATTAATTCCCAATACTCAATGGAAAAAAGATAATTTAGGAAAAGGATGGGTGATAGGTGAAACATTAATTACAGGAATCGGACAGGGCTACACTCAAACTACACCTTTGCAACTATGCTTAATGACCGCTCAACTAGCAAACGGTGGACATAAAATTTACCCTAAAATAATTGTTAATGAAAATGATGAAACATATGAAGAAGCAAAACAAATTATTAAAAAGAACCATGAAATTAATAAACAATTAAATAGTGGTTTAGTTGAATCAAGTCAGGAAATATTTTCATTTATAAAAGACAAAAGACACAAAACTTTATACAAAGATTCAAAGAATATAGAAATTATACAAGAGGCAATGTTCGCATCTACAAACGAAGCAAGGGGAACATCTTATTCATCCAGAATAAAAAATCCCAAATATCAATTCGCTGGAAAAACTGGAACATCTCAGGTTAAAAGAATAACAGCTATTGAAAGAAAATTAGATTTAAATACCTCTGAAATTCCCTATAATGAAAGAGACCATGCTTTATTTATCGCATTTGGACCTTATAAAAACCCAAGATATTCATTAAGTATTGTCATAGAACATGGTGGATCTGGCAGTTCAACAGCAGCACCGATAGCAAAAAAACTCTTTAAATTAATAATTGATAGACACAAACTCAGAGAAAAAATTAGAAATCAAAAAACTCAAAAGATATAGATGCAATATAATTCATTCAATGCACAATTATCATTTATTCAAAAGGTAAGAAATTTTGATTTTGTTTTATTAATTTGTATACTACTGCTTGGCATAATAAGTATTTTTGCAATGTATTCAACAGATGGTGGAGAAATTTTATTTCACAGCAAAAGTCACATTATTAAGTTTTTAATTTTTTTCCCACTGATGATTGTATTGTCCTTTCTTGATATAAAGACTTGGCATTTTTTTTCCTATATATTTTATTTGGTTGTTTTATTTTTTTTAATTTGGGCTTCATTATACGGAATCAAAGCCTCTGGTTCACAACGATGGATAAATTTATATTTTATTAATTTGCAGCCATCAGAATTAATGAAGATAGCTGTCATTGCATGCCTTGCAAGGTATTATCACCGTATTGGATTAGATAGGGTGAATACCCTGCAAAGTGTATTAACAGCTTTAATAATTCTTATTTTACCAATAATGCTTGTAGTCAGCCAGCCAGACCTAGGAACGTCTATATTAATTGCGGCAAGTGGTTTAGTTATTATATGGCTTTCGGGACTCAATATTAGATATTTTACATATTCCTTTATAACTCTTCTAATTACATTGCCATTTGTTATTTCTTTTTTAAAACCATATCAAAAATTAAGAATTTTAACCTTTCTTAATCCCGATCGAGACCCACTTGGAGCAGGATATCAAATAATTCAATCTAAAATAGCGGTAGGCTCAGGAGGTTTAACAGGAAAAGGTTTTTTGAAAGGAACTCAAAGTTATTTAGAGTTTTTACCAGAAAAACATACGGACTTTATTTTCACATTATTTGCTGAGGAGTATGGCTTTGTAGGTTCATTAGGTCTTTTGTTAATTTATATAATTATTATTTACAGAGTTATAAAAATTGGCTCAATCTCACGAAGTTATTTTGCAAAACTTTTCTGTTATGGTTTTGCTTCAGCAATATTTTTTTATGTAACAGTTAATATGTCTATGGTTTTAGGTTTGCTACCTATAGTTGGATCACCATTACCAATTATGTCTTACGGAGGATCCTCAACGTTAGCAACCATGATAGGATTTGCAATTGTTATGAGTGCCAAAATTAACAATAAGCACCTAATAGCCTAGATATTTTGATCATAAATCTGTCGAATATGTCACTAGAAAAATTTAAAATGTAAATTATATATAGCGATGTGAATAAAGATTTAAAAATAGGAATTGTTGGAGCAGGTATTCAGGGGATATCTAACGCACTGTTTCTTCAAAAAAAAGGTTTTAAAGTTACAATTTTTGATAGAGATGAGCCTGGCAGCCCAGCAGCATCTTATGGTAATGCGGGACACTTTTCTCCATATGCATCCGTTCCAATAAATAGACCCGATATTTTAACAGATGTCCCAGCGATGCTTTTAAGTTCAACTGGCCCACTTGCTCTTAAATGGAACTATGTACCTAAAATGATACCATGGTTTTTGCAATTTATAAGGAACTGCACTACAAAAAAAATGATGCATACAGCAAAAAATATGCATCAAATTTTAGACTTAGCATTGCCTGCTTATGATGAACTATTTGATGAAATTAAGCTTGAAGGATTGGTAGAAAAAAAGGGGATTTTATATATTTGGAATGATAGGAGTTTAAAAAGTAGAGACCTTGAAATTAAAGTTAGAGATGAGCTTGGTGTTGATCAACAAGTAGTTACTCCAAAAGAAATTCATGATTTAGAACCAAATATAAAGCCTATTTACCATGGAGGCGTTTATTATCAGCACGGTAGACATGCTAGAAATCCTAAAAAAATACTTTTAAAATTATTTGCACTTTTTTTAAAAAAAGGTGGAGAATTTTTAAAGAATAATATCGAAGGTATAAATTTTATTAATGAAAAACCAGTTATAAAAACTGAAACACAAAACTTTCCTTTTGACAAAATTGTCATTGCCTGCGGTTCATTTTCTAAAAAATTAACAGATAATTTAGGTGAAAGAATACCTCTTGATACCGAAAGAGGGTATCATGTTCATTTTAAAGATTGTGATCATCTTTTAAGTAGACCTGTAATTTTTCAAAATAGAGGTTTTGGTATTACACCAATGGAACAAGGACTTAGAGTAGTAGGAACTGTTGAGTTTGGTGGATTAGACAACCCATTATCTAAATCAAGAGTTAAAAACTTAATTAATAATGCAAAATATATGATGGGTGATTTAGCAGATCATGCAGATGAATGGTTAGGCTTTAGACCTACGTTACCAGATTATTTACCTGTAATAGGACCTTCAAAAAAATATAAGAATGTTTTTTATTGTTTTGGCCATCATCATTTAGGATGGACTTTAGGACCAATTTCAGGAAAAATAATCTCAGGAATGATTGCTGAAGAAAATTCAAACTTAGACCTAAAACCTTATAGCTCTCTTAGGTTTAGCTAAGTGAAAGATAAAAATAAATTTGCGTACATTTTTTTATTTTTAGCAACTTTATTTTGGTCAGGAAATTTTTTGGTTGGCAAATTTGCTAGTCAATATCAAATACCCCCTTTTTCACTAAACTTCTATAGATGGCTTTTTGCTTGGTTAATTTTAGCACCATTTACAATTCAAGAAATAATAAGAAAAAAAAATCATATTTTGGGAAATTATAAATATTTCACAGTTCTTGGAATAACGAGTGTCACCATATTTAATTCAATCGTTTATTATTCATTAAATTTTACTCAAGTTATCAGTGGAGTATTAATGATATCGACAATACCAGTGATGATTATCTTTATTTCATCAATTTTGAAAATCGAAAAAACAAATATTTTTCAAATATTAGGGGTTACATGTTCTTTTATTGGAGTTATTTTAATTATAACGAAAGCTAATTTTGGAATATTAGTAAATTTAGATTTTAATAAGGGTGATATTACAATGGTTTTTGGAATGTTATCTTGGGCGACTTATTCTGCGTTATTAAAGAAAAAGAAACATGAATTGTCTCAATTAACGTTATTGGAAGTAGTAATTTCATTTGGTTTGATATTTTTAATTCCAATTTATTTTATAGAATATCAAATGGATTATAGAATTGTTCTAGATCAAAACTTTTTCATGATTTTGCTCTATATAGTATTGTTCCCAGGTCTTGCTTCTTTTATTTTCTGGATAAAAGGAGTTTCTTTAATTGGAGCCAATAGAGCGGGTGTTTTTTTGCATATGATGCCTATATTAAGTGCAATTATGGCGATGATTATTTTTAATGAAAAATTTATGTTTTATCATATGTTGGGTGCAATATTTATTTTAACTGGAATCCTTTTATCAAACAAAAAAATTATAAATGCTTAAAGTTGCTATTTTAGATGATTATCAAAATGTATCTCACGAGTTTGTGGATTTAAAAAAACTATCTGGAAAATACGAATTTAAAATATTTAGTGAGCCGTTTGTAGATGAAGCGGATGCTATAGAGAAATTATCTGATTTTGAAGCATTATTAGTGATGAGAGAGCGAACTTCTATTACAAAAAATTTAATTGATAACCTTAATGATCTTAAATATATCATAACAAGTGGCTCAAGAAATAAAGCTATAGACTTGGCTGCTGCTAAAAAAAGAAAAATTATAGTATGTGGAACAGAGATTGGTTTTGCAGGCACATCTGAATTAACTTGGGGATTAATTTTGGGTTTAACCAGAAATTTTAAAGAAGAAGTTGATAATATGTATCAAGGTTACTGGCAGTCAACTATTGGCTTTGAACTTAAAGGAAAAATTTTAGGACTAGTAGGTCTAGGAAGAGTTGGATCGCAAGTTGCAAAAATTGGTAAAGCCTTTGGCATGCAAGTTATAGCCTGGAGTGAAAATTTAAACTTAGATACCTGTAAGGAGCTAGATGTTTTGCCATGCAGCAAAGAAGATATACTTCAAAATTCTGATTTTATCTCAATTCATGTTCAAGGTGGAGAAAGATATAAAGAGTTAATAAAATTAAAAGAGCTAGATATGATGAAAAAAACTGCTTTTTTAATTAATACTTCAAGAGGAAATATTATCAATGAAGATGATTTAATTATAGCTCTTTCAACAAATGTTATTGCAGGCGCTGGTCTTGATGTTTATGAAAAAGAACCTTTACCTGAGGGTAATAAACTAAGATTTTTACCAAATGCATTATTAATGCCCCATGTTGGTTATGTTACGGCAGAAAATTATAGTATGTTTTATACACAAATGATCGAAGGCCTAGAAGCTTGTGTGAGGGGTAAACCAATTCGTATAATTGAGTAACGTGCTTAAATATTTAAAATTATTATATTTTATATTTTACAGACCAAGAATTTTTTTCCCGAAAAGAAGTTATTCGATGTTTGGAGAAGATTTATTTATTCAAAATTATTTTAAAAATAAGCCAAAAGGTTTCTATGTAGATGTGGGTTGTTATCACCCATTACAAGGTAACAATACCCACCTATTATATAAAAATGGTTGGTCTGGCATAAATTTTGATATTAACCATTATTCAATAAAACTTTTTAATTTTTTAAGAAAAAGAGATTTAAATATTCACTCAGGTATTTCAAGAAAGAAAAGCAAATTAACCATGTACTATAGAAAAGAAATTAATATGCTAAATACTCTTGATGAAAAAATAGCTAAAATTCATTTTAGGAATGGTTACAAGAAAAAAAATATTCAAGTAAATACTTTAAATTTTTTTATATCTAAAAAATTTAAGAAGCTAAATAAAATTGATTTTATAAATATTGATGTAGAGGGTTATGAACTAGATGCCTTAAAATCTTTAAATTTTTCAATTTATAAACCACAATTAATTTGCATTGAAATTCATAATATTAAAAAAATGTATGATACAAATTATAATTATTTAAA
>Ga0209709_10002123_pt1 | contig 17615 bp, 19 predicted proteins | sample ArcticOcean_MG_C_2_FD_187435 | JGI IMG/M metagenome (GOLD analysis project Ga0209709, IMG submission 187435) | Marine microbial communities from western Arctic Ocean - ArcticOcean_MG_CB4_136 (SPAdes) (version 2) | ecosystem: Environmental > Aquatic > Marine > Oceanic | place: Arctic Ocean... | reverse complement strand
AGTCTGAGCATGTCCAAATCCGTCGTTCTAGAATCGTAGAGATGTATGTTTGAACTAGGGGTAGCAGTACCTATACCGAGACGACCAGCCCCATCAAAACGAGCAAACTCGGTATTAACCCCCTCTGTAATTTCATGCACAAATGTCATTGGGCGTGCAGTACCTTCATCACCAATATTTCTATAGATATTCACTGAATCTACTGCACCAACTGGATTTGTTGTCTCAAACTCGATCCCTGAGAGTTTGAACTGACCACCAGCGGTAAATTCAATGTTACCCGCTACAACCAGTTTATTGGCTCCTTCAGCTGGTTCTGTATTAATCTTACCACCAATGATAACTGCACCCCCCGTTGTTATACGCAAAGGTATATCAACAGCTGTATCATTTTCAGTGAGTGGGAGTTCAGCAGCCAAATCAAATACGGCATCATTATACGTCTGAAATAGATGTTCTGCGGCAATGTGACGTATTCTCGTAGGACCTTCGTCACCAGACCCTTTATTACCCTTGTAGATGACAAGTTCGTTTTTGGCTTGACCAGCGCCATACCGTCTTTCGATAAATTGCGTGTTCCCAAATAAACTCCCTGGAAGACCACTAAATGTGAGTTGATTTCCTATCACGACATTACCATTAAGTTCTATCTTATCTCTCGGTGTGTCTGTACGAATACCGACATTACGATTCGCACCGTCAATGTATAGAGCGACAGTTGTTGAATCTGAAACTTCGGTCGCATTATCTGCAACCCTGAAATCACCCTGGGCACCCGAAATACCCACGGACCATGCACCACCACCACTCACATAACTACTGAATGCATTCCCATCGGCTAAATCCGTCGATGCAGATATGATGGCGTCACCGTTGTCATGATTATGCGCAAGAATACCAGGTTCCCCTACACCTTGACACTTGACTTCCAAATAAGCCCCTGGTTCTGTATGTCCAATACCAACTTTACCATTACTGAGAAGAGTCATGATATTGGTATCCACTTTATAGTCATCGTGTGCGAGGTCTATGTCAAGACGTGTCTTAGATCTATTATCGGTCATGTCAAATTTACCCAATTTGAACGCCGCTCGAGCGCCAAATTTAATACCCGTTCCTTCACGTGTCAGCTGCATGACATTTGAAGTCGAATTTACCACTAGTATTTCGGAAGTATTTGTCACGATAAGGGGTGTATTTAGATGGTTATATGTGTTACTACGAGTCACTTTCTGATTGATAAATGCTGTACCCCCAGAGGTTTGGAAGAGGCCTTGGGGTTGTGTCGTCCCGATACCCACATTACTATTTTCTAAAATAGTCATCTTCGCAGTGCCCATAGTTGAGGTTTGACTCGCGAAGAAGTTGAGACCCTTCCCAGCACTCAAGATGTTTTCAATTTTATTTTCACCTGTAGCTGGAACCGAGTACATTCGCATACCACCGGTACCATACACCACCGCATTACTCCCAGTGACATGGACATTTCCCGAAATTGTGAGAGCCTCTGAGGGGTTTGTATTGGCGATACCAATTTTCCCATTTGAGGCTATACGCATCCTCTCAGCGTTCTTGGTTTTGAACCTAATATTTTGGTGAGTGTTTGAGGTACTCGCACCATAGACCTCAATGCTACTCACGTTAGAAGCAGTCGGACCAGACTTGAGCACGAGAGCATTTGAGGTACTGTCGGCACCGGAATGATCTGCATGTACTGTCACCGATACATCTGAGAAGACACTCAGTGTTTGAATATTTGTAGTCACAGTGTTACCCACGACCGTCAATACATTTCCAGATGTGAGGTTTGCGAACACTTTGGTACCCACTGAAAAGTCGTCAATGGGGGAAAGATTGGAAACACCTGAGGGGTAAGTTCCTATTGTGCGTAGTGCAAACATTTGAACATTGGCCCCAAATACCACAGGGGTCAGAGAAGTGGCATCAATTTGGAACAAATCATTTGTACTGACAATACCACCATCACCCAGGTTTAATTGTTCTATAAAGACGTTGCCAGTCGCATGCATCACATTTGATCCCGTATCTTCGAAGAAGACGTTAGAACCCACACAGAGTGTATGTGTCGGGGTACTATTCGCAACACCAACAACACCTTCTGTATAGAATTTACCATATACATGGACATTGACGGTATTCGAATCCATGGCAATCGTCTGTTGTCCGGGACCACCCACTGTGTAAGCACTATCGAACGTTCTTGAAAAAAAGAACTCCGTATTGGCTGTTGAAAATCCAAACACCAAGTTTGCTTCTTCACCTGGGTGATCAGTCATTATGAGACCATTATCATACGCACCCCCTGGAAATCCATCAGCCATCTGAATGACCGCATTTGAAACAACCAAGTTGTTCGCAGCTAAATAGGTTAAATAATCGGTAATAAATACATTACCATCTACTCGTAGGTCACCGGTCACGTTGAGGTTACTGGATTGAACCACAACATTTCCATTTTTGAAAACAGCCGAGTTAAAACTGCCATCATTATCTTGACCAACAGTGAGTTGTTTCCCGATAGCAACATTTGTGGAGTATGTATTACCAGTAATTTTCAAAACATTGGAACCAACACTATTCACTAAAAAATTGTTATTCTCAGTTCTTAGGATATTGGATGTAGTTACATTTGTGGATAATACATTACCAGTCACCTGTAGGATATTCGGTCTTAGACGATCAATGATAACATCAGTTGCACCAACCTGAAAATCATAGATTGGGTTAGCAACACCTATACCAACTTGAGTCGCAGACATGCGAAAAATATTCGTGAAAGCAATGAGATCCATATCACCGGTGGCAGTAAGAGAACCTGACATGTTGAGATTTGACACTGTAATTTCGTCCGCTGTGATCTCACCAGCTTGGATACTCGCAACACCTGAAATAATGTCTTGTTCTCTGGGTGCAGCATCTAAACTACTGACATAAATTTGGCCAGCTGTGACGAGAATGCCACTCGCTTGCGTCGCCATATACATTAATTACCGAATAAAATTCCAGCTAAACCATCCTTGATCCTGAGAACATTATAGTTGACAGCATAGACATATACATATGAACGATTTACCGCCTCCGCACCACGGATTATGAGTTTTGCATTGTCAAGTCGACTAAAATTACACGATCCAGATGGATTATAATCCGAAGCGTTCATACAAAAGTGATAGGCGAAGTATCGTGTGAATGTTGGTGAGTGACTGGGCGTATTGAAATATGTCTTACCGTATGACGATTTGAAATAGTTTTGTGCTGTGTGAAAATAGACTGGGCTCATATTTTCTAAAAGTGTTGTCCCATTGATGTACATATCAGCGTTTTTGAATGAAAAACGATCTGCTGCGGGGTTGGTTTGAGACGTCCCAAATCCAAAGAAGAGTGACTTTACTGGGTGATTTAAACTAGAAATATCTAGGGTATTATATCCACCTGAATCTGTTTGATTATCAAGAACACTGTTCAATGGAAATTCTATTCGCTGTGTCTGTGTAATGACAAGGTCTAGAGAACGTTTTACAAGTCTTTCTCTCTCCTCTGTATCTAAATAGATGTAGTTCCCATACATAATAGCTTTCTTTTCAGATTCTGGGATGACTGCAATTGTAGCTGGATCAAAATTGATTCGTATTTCAACTTGATGATTTTGGAGTGCTACTAGGGGTAAGAATGCCTTGTGATCACAGAAGAAAAAGTGGAGGGGTACAAAATATTTATTGGATAAAGAAGCCTTATTATTGAGTTCTTGTGACTTGTTGTATGTATCCGCTAGATAATTTGGCCATATTTCACTGTAATAATCAAAATGTTGGGAATCTATTTTTTGACCACCTATGAAAAGATCGATCGTCGAGTTGTAAAAAAGGTTCGATGCAATGTTATCATTACTGCTACTATCCGCCTCAAACCAAAGTCCGTTGATAACATCACCTAAAACTGGAATAGTAATAGATGTGTCACTATCAGAAATAGTTTTGATATATTTAGGAGCTTGAGAAAAGTTCGTGTGCCGTGTAAATTTTGTACGGAAAAAGGAATGCCCCTCATCACTTGTGAGATATACATCTTGAACACCTTTTGAGACAAGTTGTATTAATGCACCAGACATTTAATTATTATTTAGATTATAAAAACAGACACTTTCCCTGAGGGAAGTCACTCTTCTTTTCTTCTACATGCTTCCCATGTATTTTGAAACCACCTTGTCTATATACTTTCATTCTCTTGAAATACATCGCTGTGAAGATTGACCAAGGATCATGAACATCGTAGATGTGAGGATCATTCTTCTTACCCTTCGTCTCTCTCATAATTCTTCCAATACTTTGGGTAATATCAGATTTGGGTGATGCTAGGATGACCGTATCTAGAGTGGGAATGTCTAGACCCTCATGGGCTTGACTGAACGTCGCAAAGATGATCTTTTTCTTGGAGGACTCTTGGAGGGCAGCCTCTTTCATACCACCCATATAGAGTCCTGAGGTTTTGGGGAAACATTGATGAAGGAACTCACAATGTTGTCGGCGATCACTTAGAACTAGTAACTGCCTCGTCCCAGCGGATGCTTTCTTCACCAACTCAACAAGCATCTGGTTCCTCGCTCGATCCTCGACAACTTCTGTAATCATGTTGGGCATGGAGATTTTTCCGTTTCGCATCGAGGGTGGTGGATTCATGTAATTTGGTGACTCAAATGTTATTGGAAAAACCTCAACCTGTTCCTGATTTTTTCTCTCAACTGCGAAGAATGTTGGTCCCATGAACCAATGAAGAACCTTTGTGAGACCATCCTTCCTCTCTGGTGTTGCTGAGAGACCAAAGATATGTCGAGGACACATTTTGAAAAGACTCTGACTGAACACTTTAGCACAAATATGATGCGCCTCATCTACGATGAGTGTTCCTACAGAGTCAAAGTCTGAGAAGCTATATTCCTTTAGAGACAACGACTGGAGCATTGCGATGATAAAATCACACGCAACCTCTTTTTTATTCTGTTGCACTACACCAATCGTGGCACCCGGGCAGAACTGTTGGATACGCTCCCTCCACTGGTCAGCGAGGAACTGTTTATGCACGACAATCATGGTCCTGTATCCCAACTTACACGCTATAGCCAAGGATACCGTCGTTTTGCCATAGCCACATGGTAAAGAAAGGACCCCATGACCTGCTTTAATTGCTGCTGCGAGGGCTTCGTTTTGGTGTGTGGAATCTCGGAGTTGTCCAACGAATTTGGTTTGGATACGAGCTGGTTCGGGTCGTTTGTCTTCCCGAGGCTCTCCAAGCTTAGTAGTTCCGTAGAATCTTGGAATGCATACTCCAGTCTTAGTTGGTCTGAAAACTTTGAAAGGTGGTGGAGGAAATCCATAGTCTCCATTGACCACAGGTCTTACCGTTAATTCTTTTTTAATTTCTTGGATTGGACCCGTATCTACCAGATACCCTGTTCTTGTAAGGGTTGTCATCCTACTATACTTATTTAAAGGGTGAAAACTTTATATAAGTACAATGCCTGTCGTACACATTGAAGAAAATATTCAACAACTTAGGATTAAGATGCAAGGAATGCGTGAAGAAATTTTACGTCTCGAAGGTGTCCTTCGAACATTTGAAGGATTTAAGCAAGCTGGTTTGGTTAGAATTGACCTTCCCAATCAGGAAGAGGAACTCGAGAGTATCCAAGAGAAGCCTGAATAAGCACCAACATTCCAAACCCCTTTGAAGTCCACCACAATTTCAACTTCGTCATCCTTTATTAGAGACTGAATGGGGCGTCCTTTGACGTTGCACATCACTCTCCTATAACGGAATGGCACCTTCACTGTGAGAATAGTGCCATCAAGGGGGTCATCCACATTTTTATTCAGAAGTAGGTGTAACTTATTTGTATGCATTCGTTGTATAATTTCTGAAACCTTTTGGGGAATTATAAAACGGATATACTTTTTATCATTAAAATCATACATAGGTTCATAGACGGTACCTAAAAACTTCATTGATTTCTGTTACGATATATTAAAATTAAAACTATAAGTAGTACCACAATCAGTAGCAAAACTTGTGAGAGAAGAATAGGTTGGAGAGGTTCCCTTGTCTCAAATTGTTGATGACTTAGAGCTCTGGAGACTTCCACCGCCGCCTCGATACTCGAATAGGGTGTCTTCCTAGGGGACATCATACCACACATTGCAACCTTGGGACACTTCCCAAAGAAAGGGAGTTGTCCGTGAAGACTGAGGACTCCCGAGGACTGTGTAAATTCCCAAGTTTTACCTTGCCATTTAGCACCCCAACCAATGCGTACCTCTTTGGGTTCTTGGAGTTCGAGTTGCCTAAGGACTTCAGCCTTTAACGCTTCTGGATCAGTCTTGAGAATATCCTCTGTGAGATTGCAAATAACACATGATACAGTCTTACCATTTGATAGAACCTTGGGTTGAAGTTTCCATTTGGTTTTCGCAGCAATTTCGAGATCTGTTTTGATTTTGATGGGATCTTCATAGTCGAGGAGAATATTGATAGCACCATATGTACTCTCACTCACTTTTTTCTTAGCATCTGGACCCCAGTTTTCAGCGAGAAAGTCTATGGCTGGGCTATTATCGAGACACAAGAAGAGCATACCATCTTGTATGATTTTACCATTTGAAAACTTAGCCATATATGTATCTTCACCATACGCGACACTCTCAAGTTCCGTTTTGAACACAAAGTTTCCACCAGCGTCCATTACTGCTTGTTCCATCGCATCACCCATGACTTTACCAGAAACCTTTTGTGTGTATGGCTTAGATAAACCAACATGATCTATATTTTTAACAAATTCATAGGCTGACATGACATCCCAAGTGACACCATCCATAATAAGGGGGAGGGTCTCTAGGAGAGTCTGACCCTTCTCAGAAAGTTCTCCCACTGCATCTTTCAATGATACATTTTTGAACTTATTTGGTTGTGTGAATACTTTCACAAATAGGATCATGAGAGTACCATAATCCTTCACACCAAGAGATTTGAGTGCAAATGATGCATCATTACCATCATCAGTTGGTACAAATATATCGTCCCAATCGATACCCATTTCACTAAAGAGAGACTTTGTATTCACAAAGGCACGATCAAATACGATCCTATGTGCGTGGAGATCTCTGACTTCTTCGTCTGGTTCCCACCACGAACCACCTGCGGATTTTTTTCGATCATAGAGAGTCACGTCGTGTTCTCCTGACTTGAGCAATTCCCACGCGAGGGACATCCCTGTGGGCCCAGCTCCAACGATATGAATCTTCATTCTATTAGTATCTCACAAATTAAATAAACCCAGTTTTTTTTCGCTCCTCGGGTGTCTTGATAGCATACATGGCACACATGAAAATGAGAGTGGAGAGGAGGGCGTACTCGATATCCCTAGTTGCAGTGAAAGCGATGAGCATGAGGGATACAAAGCGGAATGTCTTATTTTCGAAAAACTTCTCGAGTCGAATGGGAATTTTGAAAGCATTACCCGAGAATAGACCTTGGTAGAGGATGATGACAGATAATAAAATTGGTTGACTCTTAACAAGAAGTTCTATCGGAGTGGTTACTCGACCAAACGCATTTGCGATTTTTACCATTTATATAGATTGAGAAAATTAAAAACTTTACAAAAAGTAGGATGCTGCTATGTGTAGCAAACCATATTCCAGCACCTAACCGGAAAGTAAAAACATGGAAATTTGCGAGTAAATTTCTATGGAAAAACACATTTGTAAAAGATAAATCCGAATTGGGTCGATGGACGAAAGATGAACTTCTCGAACTTGGTCCAACCTTTATAAAATTAGGTCAGATCGCTTCGACGAGGGGAGACCTCTATCCTCCCGAATTTACAAAAGAATTAGAATCACTCCAAGATGATGTTCCTCCCGTGGAATTCGAGACCATTGTAGAGTACGATATTTTCAAAGAATTTGACCCTGTACCATTTAAATCTGCGAGCATCGGCCAAGTCCATATGGCTGTACTCCAAAACGGTCAAAAAGTTGTTGTAAAATTAAAACGCCCAGGAATTCTGGATATCATGAAGGAGGATACAGATACGATCCGGGACATTGTACATTTTTTGGAACGATTTGGTATCGATACGGGGAACAGTTCGGGTTCAGTCCTTGATGAGTCCATAGAGTATCTCTTGGGAGAAGCTGATTATATACAAGAGACGAATAATGCTATAAAGTTTCGAAAAAGTATGAAAGATATTGATTGGGTGAAGGTTCCGAGAGTCTATAAACAGTATTCAAATGATGAGATGATTGTCATGGAATACGTACCTTCAGTGAAGCTGACTGAAATCACCGACCCTAAAGTGAATAAGAAGAAGATTTGTGAAGCCCTGATTAACGCATACATCATTCAAACTATGGACAATGGTCTCTTCCATGCTGACCCACACCCCGGTAACTTGGGATTTTCACCCAAGGGGAAACTTGTATTTTATGATTTTGGATTACTCGTACCACTGTCCGAAGAATTGAGAGATGGATTCACAAAACTTTTTGGGTTTATAATCACACGAGACACTGCTGGTATAGTCAATACACTGGTCAAATTGGGTGTAATCGTTCCAACATCTTCAGATGTTTCCGATATTGAATTATTCTTTGAAACTATCTTGGGGTACTTGGAGACCCTAGATGGTTCTGGGATTGTGAATGATGACCTTGCCACCCAACTCGCTATGGAAAAACCATTTATCGTACCGACTAGTTTTGTGTACCTCGCCAAAGCCTTCTCCACTATAGAGGGGATATGTCTCAAATTGGATCCAGACTTTAACTACTTCACCTATCTGGAACCCCTCATCCAACAACAGATAATTGAATCTGTGGATGTTGGGAACATATTCATGAAGACGACAGAGATACCCGGGACGATAGGTAAAATAAGTACGGCTGTCACGGGTCTCCAAAAATCGAGGGGGTCTATGAAGCGCACGATGATCAAAACACAACAGGAAATAAGGCTCGTCCAGTACAGCGTGGTGTGCGCTCTACTGGCTGAGAGGTTTGGGGACAATCCACCCCTGGCGACGTTTTTTCTTCTATGTACCCTATGGATTACTTTTCGTAAAAGTCGATAGACTTTTTCCCACTCTTCTTGGGTTTGTCACTCTTCTTGATCAACTTGTTATGCTCATCGAGGTATCCCTTCATACGACGCTGTTCATCACGGAAAACATCAGAGAACTTCTCTTTGATCTTGTCCACGTCAGTGTCACGTTCCCTTTGGATCTTCTTACTCAACTTCTTGAATCCTTTGTCGGCAGCGAATACGGTGAAAGTGTTTGTAATGGCAAGCATTTACTTTGTATCGATATTTAAATTTAAGCGCTTTAATTTTTCCTGAAACTCACGCCTCTCCCCCGGGGATTCAATCTCCTTTCCCGTGGCGATGGCTTCAATCTCTGGTCCAGTCAACTGCATGGCATTGACCCTAAAGTCCATGAATGCTTCCATCGTGATTGGGACCAAGGGCTTCACGAGGTTGAAGATGGCTGTCGCATAGTCCCGTATTTCCTGTTGCGCGTGGGCATCCATACGGAGGTGAAGGTAGTGGAGGAGGTTATGAAGGTTAATTTTCCAGTAAAATTCTGTGTATGTGGATTGTGGGAGGGTACCACGAGCCTGTTCTCGGCAACACCCCTTATCTAGAAGCTCGTCATAGACAAGGAATGCATCATTCAAGTGTCCAGATACCTTATTATTTAGGGTATCACCAATGTCCACGACACCCTCCGACCCCTGGTGATTCACTTCAGATTGTCCACGGAGGGTATCGGGTTCGTAGTACTCCTTAGGCACCACTGAGTACCTCGCAGAGAGTTCATTTATACTGGCAGTGCGGTGACGCATGTGCTGTCTTGCGATATAGATGGGCATTTTGATATGAAACTTGAACTCGACCATCTCAAATGGGGTTGTGTGCCAGTGTCGTAGGAGATATCGGATGAGACCACGGTCTCCACGGGAAGTTTTGGTACCGTCACCGTAGGATACACGCGCTGATTGGACGATGGACGAATCCAAATCTTTTTGAGGCATGTGATCCACGAGCCTAACGAACCCATGATCGAGAACATTTTCCATTATGGATGAGTATCCGTTCAAATCTTTAATAGGTACACTCGTCATCGAAAGGGACCTCTCCACAAAAATCATAGAGCTTATTCAACTTCTTTTGTGTCTCATCCATGGCATCTATAGCATCATCCACCAGTTCCAAGAATGTATCCAATTCATCGAGGGCTATACGATGGGTATTCCTTAGGGGTTTCTGAGTGTGAAACGCCGACTTGAGACGCTTGTTACTCTTGATGAGCTTGTCCAAGTTGGGTTTGTTCACGGCACACATACGGATGGTGAGACTCATTGTATATATTTTACTCACTTCAAATCTTTAATCAACTCCTCAATGTCCCGATAGTACCTCTTGAGGTCCTTCATGAACCTCTTGTTCTTCTCGAGGACTTCACATTCCACTTTGTTCAAATAAATCCATGCTAAATTTGACTTGGAGTACTTTGTCATCTTTTGATTCTCATTGGGTTTTCGAGCAACTAACTTCTTGGTAGTCTGCTTCTTTTTCGCGGAGGCTGGTGTGACCTCTTTTCTATTCACAAAGGACAGGGCTTGCATCACGGTATCTGCCAAGTCATCCTTCTTCTTGGACTTTACGAAGGTATCCACCCAATGTGCATTCACATCACTACTACGGATAAAGGCTTCACACCGCTCGATGGAGGCTTTCTTCCTCTTATTGTACTGTGCCTTCCCGGGACCGGAAATATCTGGAATCTTATTGGAGGCGTGGTAAATGATAGTCTCAGCCTCTGGACACTTGATGATGAAGTACGCGTGAAGGAAGTGCATGACTGAAACCATTTTCTTATTAAAGGAGGGCTGCTCCTCGATGAGAATAGTTTTAGCGGTGAGTACCCAAGGTCTTTCGTCTAGGTGATTTCGGAGGGACACATAGACACCATCTGCATGTTGAGGTGGAATTCCATCCACGTCCCATTCCGTGACAAGGTTCTTGTGGTCCTCATCGAGGAGACAAAGAGCTAAGTTCCTTATGCCAACGTCGATCGAAAGGATCATTGGTATAAAGGATTAAAATATCTTTAAGCACTCATCACAGCCGCTAAAATGATGACTATGCAACAACAAAGAGATGATGAACTTGATGATGCACTCAATACACCCGTATCAACACCGAGACCGTCGGCCAGACCTCCACCAAGACCACCGAAGACACCACCGAGCAGACCACCTGCCAATTCACCGGCATCTCCACCCAAACCAGTCAAAAGATCAGAACCTGGTGCATCATACTCGTGAATTTCTTCACACTTGTCACCACAGTATTTCCCACAATCTGGCATTTCCGCTGAACACACTGGTTGGTCGCCAGCATCGTCGAGTTCCTTATATTGAAGCTCGGATTTGTCTAAATCGCCATATGCATGATCATCCCAATTACCTGGGAGACACACCTTCATACAATCCTTGACATCTTCCTTAGCCCCCTTGTATTGTTGGTCCAGATAGTAGAGACCACCCGCGGCGACACCACCAGCGAGTAAAGTATTCGCATTTTTCGCGAGAAAAGTTGCTTTTTGTCCTTTTGCACCCGCTCCTGCAGCATCATCGGAAAATTTGGCTGCATCAGCGAGTTCATCAAATTTGGAGAGTTTCTGTGCATCAGTGAGCCCGGCCAATTGCTTGGCAAGGGCGGGGTCAATCTTAGCCAGGTCGTTCATCTTTGCTAATTTTGTTACATCGGGAACGCCTTTAGCTAAACCTGAAAAATCCATTTTAGCCAAAGTAGTTGAAATATCTGCGATACCACCAAGACCTTTAGCAACCCCTGCCATTCTTAATTTATATACTCTTAGAAATTAATTAGGGTGGGTTACATAATAGACCATCGTCACGCTCCCCTGACTTACAATCTTTATAGCAGATACCAGCTATACTGTGAGACCCCTCGGGGCACTCCCATCGATCATCGAGACCCTTCTTGATGCCAGCCGCACCCTCGGGTTGGCACCAATCGAGAACACCATTGTATTTGTATTGGCCTTGGTCTCCCTTGTTTGAGCATTTATCGTAGCACAAACCAGCCTGTTCAACCTGATCATCTCCACATTTGAGTGAATGGTGCTTTCTTTCTTTCGCGAGACCGATACCCCTTGAACCACGACTTTCCCTATATGGCCACGCGGGTTTCCATCCACCCTTCTTTTTACACCCTAAAAACCCATCACTCTTCCACCCACCGTTACACCCCGCACATTCCAAAAGAGATCCATTGAACCAGCCACCCCCCTTGTCTCTACAATCTTTGTAACAAATCAAACCCCGTTTGAGTGGATAATTGGCATTAGATCCCTGACCACATTTTGGTTCGCATAGGGTTGGTACGGCTGCGTTCGGTTCGTACCCATCTGGACAATCTTCATAACACCTAAGACCTATTTTTTTCGGCTCACTCGCACGGCATATACCTGGTATTTTACCAACACCCCTGTACACTGGGTCGAGCCAGCAGTTAATCCCGTCGTCACGCATACCCGATGGGCAATCACCTACCGTGGCGGGACCCTTGGATTTCTTAGCGTATGAGGGGGGTGAGGTGAAGGCTCTAATCAATTCTCGTGTTACGACTTGACCAAAAATCAGTTCGGCCACACCTTGACCAGGTCTCAAGTGACAATCACCACCTTTAAATTCAAGACCGTAGCGACTGCAATATTCTCGTGTAAGTTTGCACACACCTGTATCGTATTGGTATTCGACACCCAATTTTCGTGGATCTATTGTCGGTGAAGTTGATTTAATTTTTCTCGACTTTTCACAGAAGGATATGAGACCACCATAGAAGCCAGCGATGGCAACTTTATAGGGGAGTGTTTTTGGAACCATCGTTGGATTATCTGACGGTCCGGACTCATATACGTAATAGGTATCAGTGTATAAAGCTGCCATAGGATCATCACCAGCTGGTAGAGGATCCGGTTGCTTGAAGAGATCGTTGTTCGCGAACCAGGTTTCTTTAGATTGATCGTTCCATTCTTGGACACCCCGTTGAGATAACGTGACCGCGATACGATCGGGTGTGCTCATACCTTCGTATAACTCTATCATGTAGCTCTTAGGACCCAAGATTTCTTGAAGTTTTTGGAATATAAATGTATCACGTTCCAGGTGGAAACGCATGGAAAGTCCGGATAAAAAAGTTACAAACTCCTCGGGCATTTCAGTATTTGGATCCACCTCCGCCTCCTCGGTAAAATCGGCAACTATATTGAGAAGTGCATCATCTTTTAGAAGTTCTTCTAACATATGTTTATCATTTACTTGTGTCATTGCATACTCCATCGCAACTGCAAAATCTTCGGGATATGCGACGGCTAATGGGAAAAGTAATGGATACTCGATACCTTCTTTTTCTAGAGCTTTTTGAGTTTCATAATCTATTATGCGTTTAATTTTGTTTAGGGTGCTATTGGTTGTTTGTGAATCATACCCACCTTGATCGGTTAAATCGAGTGCTATGGATATCGCGTCAAATATTAACATAGCGACCGCAACTGCTATACCAATGGGACCACCTCTAGCGGCCACACTAGCTTTACCTACGGAAGCACCAGCCTTTGCAGCTACAACACCACCCTTCACACCCGCAGTCGCTAGCTTCGCACTAGTAATAGCAGCCTTCGCGGCCTTTGCGCCTGCAAGACCAGCCTTCGCACCCGTAACACCAGCCTTCGCACCCCTGGCAGCTCGTGTGGCAGCGGCAACTAACATCGCTTCAACGATCAGACCACCACCAACTGCGATTGCGAGCGATTTAGCCATTTCAATTTTCGCTATATTTGGATTTGGTGGGGCACTCGCATCGGGATAACAACACCCATTCTCTAATGTGTAATTTGGACTACATTGTCCATTTCCGATTGGATTCACCATACAGCTTTTCGCAGCTTGCTCTTCCACTTGCTCTTTCAATTCCGCTTCTAATACATCTGGGTCATGACCCGTCTCTTCGGCTGCAATGCGTACCCGGTCTTCAACTTGTTCAGCTGTCACTTCGGGTATTCTCTTATGTATCCTCGCATCGGCAGTCTTTTGGAGAGCGCCTTTTTGACGCTGTCTATAAACGAGTAACAATATGACGACGATAAAAAGTAAGAGTACCAATAATCCACCTCCTGAAACTAACAGTAAAGCCGCAGCTTTACCTGACCCAGACCCAGATTGTTGGACTGGTATATATATTGGTCTAACGTTGTCCATCTTATAGTAATTAAAGAAAAAATAATCAAACTATTTATGTGGTGTTGGTGGTGTTGTCATAATTTTGACACAACAGCTTTAAGTATGCCATTTAGACATGACGAGAGGCGAAATAAATTTTATACAGCTGGTCATTTTTGTTCATGGAGCTGTATGAAATCCTATGCAATAGATAAACATGGTATAACCAAAGGTGGCCTGATATCTGGCAACATCGTGATGATGCGAAAAAAAATGTACAACCAAATAGGTCATGTGAAACCTGCCCCAAATAGATTCAAATTGAAAGAGTTTGGTGGGGATCTAACGATAGAGGCGTTCCGCGAAAATCAAACACGAGATATTGGGGTGGCTAAGGAGATTGAAATACAGCCATATGTGGATAATACTGTACCCTTTGTTTCAAACACGAAGCGAATGGATGAAATAAAGAATGCATCTACGGGTAACAACGCACTAAAGCTAAAGCGATCTAAACCTCTAAAAAGAAGTCATAACAACTTGGAGTCAGCATTGGGTCTGGTTATTACACCCAAAACCTAAATTCCGTTTTTGTTTAGCCGTCGGTAATGATTGGGGTAAACATTTTGTTTTATTACTATGTACCCATCGCTCACCATCGTGTGCGGCCCAACATATATCGAACCTTTCCATGACTTTCCTACATAGCACACATGGTAATGATATAGCGTCACCGTGAATCGTTTTACGTTCAATGACCATTTCACCATGTTTTCTATGCAGCCATTCTGTAAACTGATGGGGTTTGTAGCCCTTCTTGAGACATTCTCGATACAATTGTTTGATGAGCTGTCTCTCAGCGCACATATGATTATTACTGATGACGATAGGTCCCTTGGACATGTAACTCGTTACCTGACAGTATTTCATGGGTAACAATTTAGACACGTACCCCCTTCGTATACAAAATCACATGTTTGACACTCACTTAGGATGTTAATATTTCTTTTTGGGGTAAGTCCCTTAGCAAATCGATCGAGTTCCTTGACTGTATAGATTCCATATTGAATCATAACCTCTAATGAAGGAAATCGCATTCTAGTATGACTACGCAGTCTATCCTTAAGCGAGGCAGGGGAGGCAACTTTTCTTAAGTTTGAGCATCGCGGCGAAGCTATCAACCATGGGTGGGACGAGGGCCTTGAGGACAATTTCAAACTCAGAGTCCTTCTCACCATCGTCAATCTGTTCGATGAGATGGTTGAGGATGCCGATGACTAACTTCTTTTTCTGGGGACCTGGGAGTTTCTTGAACTTTTGAGATTCCATCATGAGGCGACCCAAGATTGGGGGGACGTCCTCCTTGGTGAGACCATCGTCGATGTACTCACTCTTGAGTTCCTCGACAGTCTTGATGAGGCTTTGCGCGTCGATCTTTCCAGCAAACTTTTGTAATAGGATATCCATTTTATTATGTGTATATATTATAAATGATGGAACTAAACGACATCATCGCGAGTATCGCGTTCGGATTGGGATTTGTTCTGATGTACAAAGATTTGAAAAACTCTGATACTGTTGATGTGGAACAAAAGAATGTTATACTTTTAGGACTTGTATCAAGTCTTCTCTGGTTTGTGCACCAATACAGGAGGTATGGTATAAATATGACGACAGTGTATACCTCAGTGGGAATGATTGTCCAATTGTACGTGTTAAACAAGATCTTACTTAAGGAGAAATCAGTCGTTCAGCCCAAGGATTCGATTCGCTGAGGATCTCAATGGTCGGATTGAGTGCCATGTAACCTAAAAATTCTATCATTTTAACCTTCTCTTCCATCGAAAATGTCCCTGCCCTACGCATCACGTAGGCCAAGAACATGAAGAGTACGTAGACATTCACAACGATAGGCTTCATCTTACTCATCTATGTGATTTATTTAAAGGTGTAAATTGTTCAATACTTATGAAGATACTTGTATTAGGATCTGAAGGTGTGATAGGAAGTGCGCTATGTACAGTACTCAAGGGTGAGGGGCATGATGTCATTCATTGGGACATCAAATTGACCAATGATCATGACTTGAGTAATTCGTTAAACGTCTATAGACTCAAGTGTATGGTAGACGCGAGTGATTTTATATTTTTTCTTGCATACGATGTTGGTGGAGCGAAATATATTTGGGATGTTGATTTAGATTTCGTGAATAGGAATAATATGATCATGATAAACACATTCAATCTTCTCAGAGGTAAGAAATTTGTATTTGCTTCGAGTACGATGTTTAACATGGACAATGTCTATGGAACCCTGAAATATATAGGGGAGCATTACACACGAAAATTGGGTGGTTTATCTGCACGTTTTTGGAATGTATATGGACCTGAGAATGTTTCTGAAAAATCACATGTCATCACGGATATTATCCACAAGTTTAAAACAAATGGGTACATAGACTTGATGACAGATGGGGAAGAAGAGAGACAATTTTTACATACAGATGATTGTGCGAGATGTCTCACCACTGTAATGAACAATTATGATGAAATTTTGGGTACTACAGATTCAGTGGATATCACAAGTTTTGAATCCACTAAGATCAAAGATGTAGCGAAGTACATATGTGATGATGTTCGACCAATTGAAAAGAATATGAATACCCACGATCGGATGAACGAACCTAGGGACTTCATTTTGAACTATTGGAAACCAGAGATTACTCTAAAGGAGGGGATAGCATCTCTCCAATGATATCGGGGAGAGTGTATTTCCTCGACCACCCGAGGGATTCTAATTTTTTGGGGTTACCAACGAGTGCCTTAGGGTCATTTGGTCGGTAAAACTCTTCAGATATTCTCATGACAACCTTACCATCGATACGACCTTCTCCGTGGGTCCCCTTACCAGACCATATAATCTTTTTACCCATCTTCTGTACAGCGATATCTATGAATTCCCGTACAGAATGTGTCACCCCCGTAGCAACTACATAATCCTCAGGTGTATCTTGTTGTAGCATAAGCCACATAGCCTCCGCGTAATCTTTCGCGTGACCCCAATCTCGACGAGCCTCTATATTTCCGAGAGTGAAACACTCTCCAGACTTTAGACCCTTAATAATCTTCTGTGTGACATATGTATCCTTTCTTCGGGGTGATTCGTGATTGAACAGGATCCCTGAGCATACAAATACACCATGAATTTCTCTATAATGTTTTGCAATGAGGTGAGCGGAGAGTTTTGAAACACCGTAGAGAGTTATTGGATTATATGGTGTTTTTTCATCTT
>Ga0209709_10002120_pt1 | contig 17627 bp, 5 predicted proteins | sample ArcticOcean_MG_C_2_FD_187435 | JGI IMG/M metagenome (GOLD analysis project Ga0209709, IMG submission 187435) | Marine microbial communities from western Arctic Ocean - ArcticOcean_MG_CB4_136 (SPAdes) (version 2) | ecosystem: Environmental > Aquatic > Marine > Oceanic | place: Arctic Ocean... | reverse complement strand
ATCTTGGCAGCCGTCTGTGTCATAATCTGTAGTAGAATTAGAAAGCCAATTCAGGTCTCCTTTATCACAATCATCCAATGTATCAGTCAAAGTATCATTATCATCATCTAAATCTTCATTCGAATCTTGGCAGCCATCTGTATCATAGTCGGTTGTAGAATTAGAAAGCCAATTCAGGTCTCCTTTATCACAATCATCCAATGTATCAGTCAAAGTATCATTGTCATCATCTAAATCTTCATTCGAATCTTGGCAGCCATCTGTATCATAATCTGTAGTAGAATTAGAAAGCCAATTCAGGTCTCCTTTATCACAATCATCCAAGGTATCATTCAAAGTATCATTGTCGTCATCTAAATCTTCACTAGAATCCTGGCATCCGTCAGTATCATGGTCGGTTGTAGAATTGGAAAGCCAATTTAGTGTACCCTTTGCACATATATCATTGAGATCTGTAACAGAATCATTATCGTCATCTAAATCTTCATTAGAGTCTTGACATCCGTCTGTGTCATAATCTGTAGTAGAATTAGAAAGCCAATTTAGATCTCCTTTTGCACAATCATCCAATGTATCATTCAAAGCATCATTATCATCATCTGAATCTTCACTGGAATCCTGGCAGCCGTCTGTATCATAATCTGAAGTTGAATTTGAACCCCACCACGAGACCCCATTTAAACACGAATCATATAGATCTTGAATACCATCATTATCTGTGTCAAAGTCTTCATCAAAGTCACGACAGCCGTCTCCATCAGAGTCGGATGTTGCATTTGATGTCCAATTTAATGCTCCAGTCGGACATAGATCATTCGCATCATATACTGTATCATTATCATCATCCGTATCTTCATTAGAATCTTGACATCCATCAGTATCATGATCTGTTGTAGAATTAGAAATCCAATTTAGATCACCTTTTGCACAAGAGTCGGAAGCATCTGTGATTGTATCGTTGTCATCGTCCAAATCTTCACTACTCACGTCTCTACAGCCATCGCTATCATGATCTGTTGTAGAATTAGAAATCCAATTTAGGTCACCTGTTGCACAAGAATCAGATGTATCCGAGATTGTATCACCATCATCATCCATATCTTCATTAGAATCTTGACACCCATCAGTATCACGATCTGTTGTAGAATTAGAAATCCAATTTAGGTCACCTGTTGCACAAGAGTCGGAAGCATCTGTGATTGTATCGTTATCATCGTCCAAATCTTCACTGCTCATGTCCCTACATCCATCGCTATCATGATCTGTTGTAGAATTAGAAATCCAATTTAGGTCACCTGTTGCACATGAATCGGAAGTATCCGAGATTGTGTCGTTATCATCATCTAGGTCTTCGGAACTTGTGTCTCTACAGCCATCTGAATCATAATCGGTAATACTTGTCGATGTCCAGTTCAAATCGCCCTTTGCACAGTCATCGTTTGTATCAGAAACTGCATCGTTATCATCGTCCAAATCTTCCGAACTTGCATCTTGACAACCGTCTGTATCATAATCAGTGGTACTTGTTGATATCCAATTTAGGTCACCTTTTGCACAAGAGTCGGAAGCATCTGTGATTGTATCGTTGTCATCGTCCAAATCTTCACTACTCACGTCTCTACAGCCATCGCTATCATGATCTGTTGTAGAATTAGAAATCCAATTTAGGTCACCTGTTGCACAAGAATCAGATGTATCCGAGATTGTATCACCATCATCATCCATATCTTCATTAGAATCTTGACACCCATCAGTATCACGATCTGTTGTAGAATTAGAAATCCAATTTAGGTCACCTGTTGCACAAGAGTCGGAAGCATCTGTGATTGTATCGTTATCATCGTCCAAATCTTCACTGCTCATGTCCCTACATCCATCGCTATCATGATCTGTTGTAGAATTAGAAATCCAATTTAGGTCACCTGTTGCACATGAATCGGAAGTATCCGAGATTGTGTCGTTATCATCATCTAGGTCTTCGGAACTTGTGTCTCTACAGCCATCTGAATCATAATCGGTAATACTTGTCGATGTCCAGTTCAAATCGCCCTTTGCACAGTCATCGTTTGTATCAGAAACTGCATCGTTATCATCGTCCAAATCTTCCGAACTTGCATCTTGACAACCGTCTGTATCATAATCAGTGGTACTTGTTGATATCCAATTTAGGTCACCTTTTGCACAAGAGTCGGAAGCATCTGTGATTGTATCGTTGTCATCGTCCAAATCTTCAGAACTTGCATCCCTGCAGCCATCTGAATCGTAGTCAGTGGTGCTTGTCGAGGTCCAGTTTAAATCACCAAGAGAACAGGAATCCTGGGTATCTGAGATTCCATCGTTATCATCATCAGTATCCTCTACAGGATCATAACATCCATCACTATCAAAGTCGTTGGCCGTTGTAGAAGACCAATTCAATACCCCTTTCGGACAAGAGTCGTTGTTATCTGAGTAACTATCGTTATCATCGTTTGAATCTTCACCGGAATCCTGACAGCCGTCGGAATCGTGATCTGTGGTGCTCGAGGAAATCCAATTCAAGTCACCCTTAGCACAATCATCGCTGGTATCTAAAACTGAATCGTTGTCATCATCCAAATCTTCTGAGCCGGCGTCTCTACAACCATCTGTATCGTAATCTGTGGTGTTTGATGAGGTCCAATTCAAGTCACCCTTGACACAGTCATCGTTTGTATCAGAAACTGCATCGTTATCATCGTCCAAATCTTCCGAGCTTGCATCCCTACAACCATCTGTGTCATGGTCAGTGAGGTTTGATGATGTCCAATTTAGGTCGCCCTTTGCACAATCATCGCTGACATCCAAGATGGCATCGTTGTCGTCATCTGTATCTTCGTTAGAATCTTGACAACCGTCTGAATCGTAGTCTGTAGTGCTGGTTGATATCCAGTTTAAATCACCCTTAGCACAATCATCGCTGATGTCGATTATCGTATCGCTGTCATCGTCCGTGTCTTCGTTTGAATCTTGACATCCGTCTGTATCGTGATCAGTGGTGCTTGTCGACGTCCAGTTCAAATCACCTTTAGCACAGTCGTCATTTGCATCGGAAACTGCATCGTTATCGTCGTCTAAATCTTCAGAACTTGCATCTTGGCAACCATCTGAATCGTGGTCGGTTAGGTTTGAAGAAACCCAATTCAAATCTCCAAGAGGGCATGCATCTAATGAATCCAAGATTGCATCATTGTCGTCGTCTAAGTCTTCAGTTCCTGCATCTCTGCAACCATCTGAATCATAATCGGCGCTGTTGTTTGAAATCCAATTGAGATCCCCTTTCGGGCAATCATCGAAAACATCAAACATGATATCATTATCATCATCAGTGTCTTCATTGGAATCTTGGCAACCATCCGAGTCGTAATCTGTAGTTCCTGATGAAGTCCAATCTAGATCTCCTCGATAACATGAATCTAAACTATCCACGATGTCGTCGTTGTCATCATCATCATCTTCTGAACCTGCATCTCTACACCCATCGCCATCATGATCGGTCGTGCTTGAAGAAATCCAATTCAAATCACCACGATAACAACTATCTATTGAGTCATAAATAGAATCTCCATCATCATCCGTATCTTCAATCGAATCATAACAACCGTCACTATCATAATCGTTGTATTGTGTGGACGACCAATTTGTTTCTCCCTGGGGGCAATTATCGTTACTATCATTATAATCATCGTTGTCATCATTGACATCCTCACCGGAATCTTGACAACCATCGTAATCAATATCTGTGGATGAATTCGAAATCCAATTTAGTGTACCTTTAGAACATGAATCACTATTATCGAGAATTCCATCGTTGTCATCATCAAAATCTTCTTCAAATGAAGAATACAAAAATATCCATTCATTTGTACTACTTAGCCCATTGAGGCTCAGTTGCGTAGTTGACGAGTCACCGATATTGTGAATTAGTTCAATTCTTCTTCCATTTGAAAAGAGTGAATCTGTAACTGAATACCCGATATTGCTAGTATCATAATACCCATCATTTTCAACAGGCGACTTGGGATTTCCTGTATGAGTAGAACCGGTCACATTGGTCCAATCGCCATCAAAATTCAATTTAGAAAAGAAAAAATCCCTGCCAGAAAAGACTCCGTTGGTGGGATTTCCTGCAGTCAGGGTATTGTTTCCAAATTGGGTTGAACCTGCATAGGTTCCCGACAAAAAAATTGTATCATTTGTTAATGATACCGTTCCCCCCTTAGTCCGCCCGATACTACTATTGAGTTTGTTCACCCAATTCCAATCCCCAGTACTGGTATTTAGACTTCCAATGAAGCCAGAATAGTAATAATTTGCCGTTAAATTATAAGTTCCGAAAGCGGTCGGTAATGAATTCGTAGTGGAACTTTGGTAAAACGTCGGATGAAATTGCCCGGTTGCAATTATTTCACTTCCGTGCATTGCGATGTCATGTGTAGAAGCACCCAACCCTAATGCAACATAAGTATATGAAGAGTAAGAACTTGATGTCCAGAGCCATAAACATTTAGAATCAATTGTGTCTGAGTTAAATCCACCTGTTAAATTGTATTTTACAATAAATGCTTCACCACCATAATGTGAATAATGTTTCTTGGAACTGCCACAGGACCAATAATTACCGTTGAAATCTGCGCCCCTAAAAGTACCAGACAAGTATAATGCTTGTTCGTCCGCATTGTACACTATTTCAGTGACATCGTGCATATCAGCAGGTGAACTAGTCATTTGAAGGTATCTCCAACGTAAAAACCAGCGGTCTCCAGATGACAAATTATATCCTTCAACTAGTATGCACCGATAATTATCATTAATATTAACGGACGAATAAGTACACGAATTTGAAGTAGGATTATTGCTAGAAGTACTAGGCCAAAATTTATATCTGTTACTAACTTTTGTCACCAACGCTATCGAATCATTATCGGTCATTGTTAGTTGAAATAATTCATCATCATATTGGCCTCCCGAAACATTAAGAGACATCACGTTACCGTTTTTATCTAAATGTGAAATGAATATATCGTCCCCACAACCACTGTTACCTGAACTTATTTCTGATGAAGTCCAACATATTTTGTCTGTTCCTGTATGATTTCTAAAAGTAAGCAAGCCACTGTATTCTCCTCCAATAAATATCTCATCATTTATATTGAGATCTACTGATTTTATCGTTGTTGAATCGTTACTTGCTATTTGTTGAACCCATAGCCATGAAAGGTGTGTATCAAAAACCCCAACGAAACCATTTTCGATTGAAGAAGATGAACTGTTCAATGACAAACTTCCTGCGGTGAGGGTTCCCGAATATGAGCCAACAACAACTATTGAACCATTTGAAGTCACTTTCATTTCTTCAATTGAAATTTTGTTAGATGATGTTATAGAATGTATTTTCTCAAAATCTGCATCATCGTCTAAACACCCATCTGAATCATGATCATTTGAGGTTGTTGACGACCAGCCCAACAATCCAGCATTGCAATTATCAAATGAGTCGCCAATACCATCTCTATCTGTATCAACACAACCGTTTGATAGAACCACTGAATTTATTACAGTTTGAGCACATAAATCGAGACTGTCTGACACGCCATCATCATCATCATCAGTGTCCTCACCCGAATCTTGACAACCATCACCATCCCAGTCTGAGACACTGTTCGATAACCAGTTAAGAGTACCTTTTGCGCAGAAATCATCTGCATCTAACACACCATCTGCATCGTCATCAAGATCCTCTTCGTCAAGATGATGGGCTAAAAACACTTCACTGTGAGTGTAATTTGATGCAGCCAACGAAATGGAAAGATTGCCGAAGGAAAGAGAAAACGAAGAGAAGGTGCCAAGGATATAGGTGCTTCCAGTAAAATCACTGACGAGGCCATAGGCCAGAGCATCTCCACTATTTGAGCCAAGAACATTGCTTGATTTCCATGAACCATTGGCAAACAAAGTACCCATAAACGTATGGTCGGCGGTAACGCCTGAAGGTGTCGAAAATGTTTGTCCTCCAAGCGTAAGCGTGTTAGTAGTATCCCAATAGCCCGCAAATTGGATTGTATTGTCGTCGGAGGAGACAAGTGATGTGACTTCGTCGTCACCGCTGCTGTATATCTTAACACCCCAATCCCAACTGTCATTTGCAAGTAGTTTGGCTACGAAACCATCTTTGTTTCCTTGATTGGTGAGGTTTGATGAACCAAAATTAATGAATGCTGAGTTAAAATGACCTCCAACGTATGCATTACCTAAAGAATCAACTGCTAATTTGTTTAGATAATCCGTAGCATTTCCTCCGGTAGTATTTACTGAAATAACTTTACCATTGGTATTTAATTTAGCAATAAATATATCCTGATTTCCTTGACTCAAACCAAAGCTCATTTGTGAGCCACTCGCTGTATAGGTGCCGCCAAAAGTAGTATATGATGAACCAGAATATTGACCCCCAACAAATATTGTACCATTATAATAATCAATAACAGTGCCACCACTATTCGAATACAAGGCTTGCTGGGCGAAGGTTTCCCACCCCCATGTTCCATTTGAAAAGATTTCTACAACAAATAAGCAATCTCCGCTATTTCCGCCACAACCAGCCCCCAAGGAAGAACCAAATCTTGCACCACTTTGTGTTACTCCAGTAAGATAAATCGAATCATTCACACCTAAGGCAATGCTTTCAACTTGAGTATCTTTTAGGCTTGTGCTTGAAAGAACATCACTGTATCGGGACCACTCAAGGCTTCCAGTTTGATTATACTTGAGTGTTATCAATTGTTTTCCATACCATGAGCCAATCGATGATGTAGATGTACACCCACCCACCTTTAGCATTCCTCCACCAGAGGTCCCAGTTACGATAAGATTGTTATCAGAGTCAAACATCACATCTCCAACAATATCGGTTTTTGATCCACCAAATATTGCCCCCCATTGCCATACACCTTCAGGATTAAGAAGTCCGACAAATAAATCATTAGTATTTCCAATAATAGAATTGCACGAACTCAAAGTTGATGAACCGATGTTTATACTTCCTGATAAAGTACTAGTTACTGCAATCCAACCTGTTTGATTAATCGCCATTTTTGGAGTAGATATATTGCGATTAAATGATATTGCCTTTACCCAAGATGGTTCCATGTCTCTGCAACCATCTTCGTCATAGTCTGTACTACTGTTTGAAAACCATCCCCTGTATCCATATTTGCATGTATCGAACGGGTCAGAGATTCCATCGCTATCGGAATCAAGTTGTGTTGAGGTGACATATGTTTGTGTTTGGCCAGATACATCTGCATGCCACATAATCCAAATCTCGCCTTCATCATCAATCGCAATCTTTCCGCCACCTGAATTCGTGTTTGCAAACCAATCTGAACTCCATGAACTGCCATCATAAGTCGCTACTGTGAATCCAGTGGAAACCCGAGAGACGGCATGGATATAGTCTCCTCCACCATGGATGAGATCGGTGATACTTCCATTGGAAAACGTGTATCCAATCGTGCCACTGACGCTGGTTCCCGATGCATACCAAGCCTGATCGTTGTCATCCATAGCAACAAGAGAACATGAAGACCCAGTCAAAATTGTGACGGTGCCATTTGGAGATTTGGCGGCATCACATAGCGTCGGACCTGAAGATTGGCCCGAAGACCAAGAAGATGAAGCGGCGCCAGTTCCCGTCATTGTGGTGGTGCGAGTGAAATAGGCCTGGCTGCTTGAAATTGAGCACCACCCGGCTCCACCACTGGTGAACATATCCTGCCGCCAAGCAACTGTGATTAGAGTGGAGCCCGCCAAGATGGGGTTCTTGGCATTGCGATGGTACGAGCACTTGTTACTCGTGCCATACGTTGAATCTGAGTAAGGGCCCCACCCACTAGACGAACCGGATGTAGTCGACGAAGAAGATGTGTTTGTGAGTGTATCGAAAGCAACACGATAGGATTTCCCTGGTGTATCGGTTCCATAACCACCGTTGTAATTGTATGGAGATGCTGAACCATCGGGCCCATCAGCGGCAAAATAGGCGTATCGATCATTGAGATAGAAATCTCGAGGTGAACCTGCATCGCTCGGTGGAGAAACTGAATGTGCAGTCCAATTTCCGCCATCCTGATCGTAGATAGACCAACCATCTTGAATGAGAATCCGACCGGAGGATGTAGCGCCGACTGCATCACCTGAGAAATTGCCGACCAACTCGGTGTGCCAGATTTTTCCATTTGCTGCAGATTGATTCTCAATTAATACCCACTGATTCGCCAAATCAATATCAAAGTGTTCATCGGATGGCACATTTTGTAACCCCGAAAAACCCATCGCACAAAGAAGTGCAACTAAGAATAACGCAGGAAACCTACCCTCCATGAATCCCGGTTAGTTGAATAGTAAAAGAATCCATCCCTTTTACTGGTCGAGGAGGTAACAACATATTTCATGAAGTAGGAATTTCTGGTGGTGCGAACTCAATGACTTTGTATGGACCGGGTAGAATTGGATTGCCATTCTTGTCCTTACTATTTGGAGCTTGATTTGTATACCCAATACCGATTTCAATATAACTAGACATTAATGCAATACCTTCCTTAGGCAAATATCTCCATTCATTAGAAGAATCTCGACGCCAAACCGTCCCATTTGTGGACGACATAGTTCCATTTGGACGTTCTATTCCTTTATCAAAGATGCGGTAAACCCCGGTTCCATCGCGGCGGATTAAAGCATGCTTTCGAGAGATGTGCCAAGTGCGGGTGATAGGGTCTGTTCTTTCATCGATTTGAATTAAATTCGAATTATGGACATGGCTACTTCTTCGGCATATCCAAATGTTCTCATCTTCAAGTGGATATATCTCCCCTACAACAACAATTCTCGGCATTTGATTTACCATCGGTTTGCCTCTAATGGCAAGAATTAATTCATCCATAACCATGTATCGATGCTGTGGATTATCCCAAGTAGATTTCTCAATCAAGAGATTGAAATCATCTGATATTGTGATCCCATAATCGTTAGGTTTGTATCTAGAATCGCGGCCAGGATTTCGATTTCCCCCGGTAAGTAAAAAGAAGGCTAAGGCTCCAATCGCAAATACATCGGTACTTGGTCTCGCTTCATTGTGAGTCTTTTGTTCGGGTGGTGCATAAAAATGGGAATGCATCATATTGGTTGCAACGCAATGAGTCTTGGAGTTATCAAAAATGGCAGAAATTCCGAAATCGATGATTGTCAATGCCGGATCATCAAGTGGCCCATCAATGAAAATATTTTCATCTTTGAGATCACGATGAATATATGTTGCTTTATGGACATCTCTCATTGCAATTGCCAATCTCTCAAGTACTATTTTAACGAATTTTTCATCCATTGCCCCATTCTGATCGACCCACTCTTTTAATGTGATTCCGGGTGCTTTTTCTATCAACAAGACTGGAACTGTTTCACTTTTAATCTCTGAATTAAAGGAATCAACATACTTCACAGTACTTGGAACATTTTTTTCGGTTAAATTTTTTATAATATCTCCTTCTTGCTTTTGCTTTTTCGCAATTAAGTCTAACATATCCGGTGATGTGCCGTACTTTTTTAAATTTGGTACTTTCGCAACAGATTCATGCCCTGTTGACTTATTCCTTACGAGATACACTTCTCCGAATCCCCCTTCGCCAAGAGGGCATTTTGGCCCTAATACTTCGTAATTTACTCCTTTACCATTTGAAAATATATCGCCAATTGAAAAATTATATTCACTCATTTAATCACCCATTTACTTATTATAATATACAACACTATCTAATGTTAATTCGATGCCTTTCCATCTATCATCATCTTTTTGTGGCCCGAATTTCAGCATGGTGCCCTTCTCGCCATTTTTTTGATATCTTATTCTCCAATTACCTTCGCCGCTTTTTGATTTACAGGAAATTGAAATCTGGTTATTCTTATCTTGTTTGAACGTGGCACTAAATTTAAGTGTTTCATTATCTATCTGATATTGAATTAATGTTCTCGGCTCGGTATCGGAAAGTTTAACCTTTAAGTTAACAGGGGGGGTGTATTCGTTTCCTATGTTCAATGCTACATCACAATTCAAAATAACCCCTTCATGTGGAAAATGATGTACCAAAATATCCATTGGCATCGGGTTAAGCGAATCTAAACTCAACATAAGATCACTAGCAAGATTTTCAATGGTATTAATAATTCGTCCTAATATTTTGCCTCTAGGGGGTGTTTTTGGGGCGAGATTATGCTTATTGGCTTTGGAATCGTTTTTGGAGGGTTTCTCTTCTGACCCCCATTTACTGCTCCCAATATTATTATTTGGATTGGTATTAGGATTAAATGGAACCCCTCCGTCTTGCCTAGCGCGTGGTTGTTGAGTCGATCTAATAGGAGACTGATTAGATCTCTTAGACGAACCTGTGTTGTGATTAATATTGTGAATGGGACTGGATTGTTCATGTTCTGGATATGTATTTGCTGATGGTGGAGGGGGTGGGGCGTTGAGGTTTTTGGAATTATTCGAACTTTTTTCACGTTTAGATGAAGAGATTGGTGAAATAGTGTTTTGCTTATCATTATCGGCAACATTATTTACTCCATTATCAGTTATACTTGATTTGAATTCCCATTTTGGTAGTTTTCCAATTGATTTTTTATTCTTTGACATCGTTTGATTTGGTTTTGGCCACGCTATGAAACAAAAAGCAGGATTCAGGGTAATCTTTCTTTGTACTCTTCCAGCTTTTTCATCCGAATCAAACTCTTTAAGCGATTTGAAGATTGGGTCGATTCTTCTTACATTCGGTTGTATTGAAAATTCAATTGGATGAGTGGCTCGTTTTCCAATCTTTTTGCCTCCTGCATAAAATTGCTCATAATGATATGAATGTTTGGGAATTACGATGAAGTTTTCTTTTACATCAGCATTTTGGGGCAATGGTTTCATCATCCAACATAAATCAGTCTCCGTACCATTTAGAAACAAAAGTTGTATTAGATTGTTTTTTGAAAATATAACTTTCATATAACATGCACCAACCGTTTTCATCATGCAAAGTTCACCAAAGTTTTCTATTAAACTACTATGCTCTTGTAATCGTTCTACGTATTCGGGAAGTATTTTTCCAAGCCATCGTTTTCCATTTGCTAGAGTGTTCTGTGAGGGCTTCTTTTCTGTTAGTTGAGAAATACTCGCATCTTGACATATGTCCAATAATAATTGATCAAGTGGAATATTGATAAGTTGATCTTTGGTACTTATTGGAAGACGAATAGGCACATTGAGCAAACCCTCATTTGCAGGATATAATAAAAAATCAAGGCTTGAAGTAATTGGTGAATCGGAGTCAATTAATAATCGCCATGAAGATAAATCTGAAGAAGATGGATGAAGTTTTTTTGAATTCGACCATGCTGTCGTTTCAGGGAGAATCATAGAACTTGGGCCAAAAGCTCCAATATTTGTAGCTTTATTTAGCGTTAATAGACCCGGAATGGTGAATGGTTTTGAATTCTCTGATGAGTTCAATACGTGTTTCCAATCCTTCTCTAATGATTCTACATCAAGTGATTCTATGTTTGAGTGGAATTTAAGGGCATTAGCATGTACCTGTAGGCCAAGAGGAACACGTGTTGGGTCAAATATATCTAATTCTCCTTGGAAATAAACTGGACAAATACCCTCATCAATCATATGGACCCTAACATTTCCTTTATTTCTTGTCAAAGGTAAGTGTGGTTCTCGTGCAAGGTATGAAACAGTACTAGACCCTTTCAAATCAGTAAACCATGACGTGCCCGTGACTGGAGAATGCCCATGAATATAATGCCTAAGCCCGGGCAAACTTCCAACCAAATTTTGGATATAGCTTGCGCAAGCCGGAACTGGCGGTGATGATGATGCGCCATGTGAGCTGTTTCTCTTCCACAATAAGTCAAAATCAGGTGATGCGTTTATTTCTCCTTTTGCTTGACGATATTCGGAATAAATAAATTCTGTTTTTTTGTTTTTTATCGGGATGAAGGTTAATACTTCATCAATCGATTTCTCTTTGAATGCGGATGGTTCAGCATGAATAAACAAACTATGACCCATCCCAATACTAGTAAACGCCCCTGGAAAATATTTAGGTGGTGGTGACATCTCATGAAGAGATTTATCAAGATATTCGTGTGCGTATTGATATGCTTCAAACGTACCATTCAATATTTTACTCTTGTCGAAAGACTCGGGCAATTGGTAAAGTCCTAATTCTGCAAGTACACATGCTTGGGTGAGATACAATACTGCTGTTGATGATTGATACATAGAAAATACTTGGTTATGCATATTTTGATCTTGGTGCTTCCATCCGTGTGTTGCCTCATGAAAGCGAGTGTGAAATCCAGTGCCTTTTTTTAAATTGTCAGGTGTGAATTCCCACTTTTGCTCATTGAATTTCCAATTATGGAAATCATTTTCCAACATAAATTGCTCGTGATTTCCTAATAAAACAAAAACACGTAATGGGGCTTGAATTAATAATTGCCTCAATATTTCTGCTGATAATTCACTGTAATCAGAACGGTCAATGATGTCGCCGACTTGAATAAAGCATGAAGAAGGATTTGTTTTATCCCCTATCCATTCTGCTTTAATTCCCGATATCCCATAATTCCATTTCCCGCCCTCGATAGGTAAACCATGGAGTCCTCCACCCTCGAATTGGCCATGTTTATTTTTCTCGAGATATTCGATCGGATGAGGGAATATGTGAGCCATCGCCTCATTATTTACAGATATTCCGTCTTTATCCTCGCTGTATAATTTGGTACCCGTGATTTCTATTTTCGCTAATTGGTGGTGTATTAAATATGTAATTAACCCTGGTGCCCAACCATGTAAATCTCCAAGCGCATGTACTACATTTATTGGCTCTTCCGGGACTGAACCGATTGCAGGTCTCCATCCCTCTGCTTCCGGCCCATTTGGATATACATAGACTGGTTCGGAAATAATACCTCCGCCAATTATAGTGGTTTTTGATGATAAATCAAGTATTTCTTTCTTCTCAAGTTGTTCAGACGTAGGAGGATTTTCCAATAAATTTTCAATCGGTTGGGGTTCCTTTTCAATTATTGGCGACAAATTACTATCGTCCTCTGCCTCGGTCATAGTTTATTCCCCTTTGACCCTATACATCTACTGTAAATGAAAGTTTACCAATGGTGCAACGAAATAAATCGGATATCGGGGAACGATTAGATTCTCCAAAGGCTAACTTTATTATTCCTGCTTTGGATTCTAACACGGTTGGAGCATTTGAATGACTCACAAGTTCAATCATTGGAGTATTGTCCGTAACATTCGTCTCTACAGTATATTTCACTGTCAGATGTTGCCTAGAAATAGTTTGCAGCAATAGCGATACTTCGGTTGATTCAATACCAGATTGTATCATGTGGGCACGGATATCATATAACAATGGGTGTAATTGTTTATTTCCGCCCGGGTCTCGGCCAAGAATAGTTTCTTCGTCGATTCTCAAGGGATATTTTATTGAATTCGTTTCCTCGGTGATCCAAATAACTTGCTCCGGTGAATCGGTAATGGCGGTACAGTACATGGTAACTTTATGATTAGCGAGTTCAACTCGCGCGCCTATTTGCAAATTTGCAGACAATTCATTTTCTGAATTTAATAATTTGCCATTGACTACTGTGCCATTCGTAGAATTTAAATCAAAAAGAGAATATATTTGTCCTATTTTTTGTATCTTAAACTGAGCACCTGAGATGCGATCTAAACCATGGAGGTCAGGCCCATAGTGCTCTCTGAAGTTCTTTCGCCCATATTTCTTGTCCAATAGAATGTCAATAGTTTTACCATTATACTTCCCGCAACTCATCTGAAATTGGATTATTTCATTTACTTCAGCATCAACATTCTTTATTCTAGACTGCGGTGGCGGTGGCGGTAGCGGTAGTTTTGAAGTCGTTTGATAACTTGGACCCGATGGCGTTGCTTCAACTCTCGGGTCAGCGCCACATGCAAAACATGCCTCCCCTCTATCAAACATTTTTATTTGATCTCCGATGTATTCTGTATCACAGTTTTTACATGATACTGAATCAATTTGAACAGGAGGAGTTTTCGAATGAATCTCTTTCGCTTGGGGTTTGTCCTTATCGGCAAGTCCTTCACGTGCTATTATCGCCGCCCTATTCTGGTGACTCAAGGGGAAGCCACAGCCGATACACATTTTTTTCAGACCATCTTTGATTGATAATGGGCCATTACAATCCTCGCAAATCGGTTTGAACATTTAATCACTTCACAGTACCATCTGGGTTCGTTTTCGTCGAAGTTAGTTCTTCAAGGATTTCACCTATGTCGACACCTTTACCGCCAGCATCTGCTATTTTTGTTGCGATTCCTGTGGCTGTTGAATCACCCAATGCCGTACCCATTCGCGTAAGTGTTTCTGCTAAGCGAAGCGCCTCTGTTTCGTCGCCTTGTTTCATAGCAGTCACTGTTTCACCGATCTTCGTTAGTACTGTTGGCCGTGTATTATGTGGGGCGATCAAAACTGTACCTTGGTCGGCCCATAATATTGAAGAAATAACTGGTGGCTGCCCCGGTATACTCCACTGAATAATTTCCTGTTCGGTACCTTCTGGCTTCGGGTCTGCATGTATCTCATAAATAATTTCAAGTGGAGAACCGAGTTCAATATCCGGTAAATTAAGTATATGGATTCCAGGCCCTGCTTCATCCATTAGTTCCATTCCGACTAGTGGAACTTTGACATTTGTCACTTTTGCACCTGGGTAAACTTCCATGGTAAGTGTGGGTGAAGCATATGCAATATTCTGTGACAAACTGACTACTTTTTCTAATTTCGCCTTTAAATCGCTTGGATCATTCGCATTATAATATTGCCCTCTTCCGATTTCAGATAATGTAGTTAAGCGCGTCTTATCAACTGATGATTCATCGCCAAGGCCCATTGTATTGAACGTATATCCACGCACAGGATGTTCTCCGGCTAAATCCTCCGATTTATCAGCTGTACCGCGTGGGTGTGGGTGACCATCAGTCAGGAATAATACCTGCTTTGAGACTCCATGGTTCGTATTTACATCGGTGACCTTCACCGAGTTAAGATTGGAAAGTGATTCTGCAATCGCTGCATCATAATTGGTACCACCACCCATCATTGCAAAGGGATCTATGCCTGAACTCTCAATCGTTGCCTTATCCCACTCTATAAAATCTGTAGAAGCGTCGCCACCAAACCTAATCATTGATAATTTATCTTGAGGGCGAAGATTCGAATATACATGATTTAGAGCCTCCTCAAGTAATTCCATTGGCCTTCCGCGCATAGAGCCTGACATATCAAAAATCATTACCAATCGCGCGGGCAAAGCAGGAGTATTTGTCCCAGGTGATAATTCCAGACGGAGACTACCCGCTTGATGGCAAGGTTCTCCTGCATCTACTTCTTTCTGTACAAGTAGGGGAGTAATCTCTAGTAAAGGAAGGGTGGTCATATTTCCGTGAAATGATATTGACACTTAAGTATACCGATTCAAAAAAGGGAAATGGCTAGTCATCACGATGAATTATTAGAACTATTGAGTTCTGTTGCAGGGGCAAGCAAGACTGTTTGTTCATCGTTTAATTGTTCAACGAATAATTGGTAATTCTTATCGTTTCCTGTTGAAAGTATCAAGCCCAAAACAGCAGCGACAACGTCATTCTCAGAATCCATTTTTAGCAACACCCCCTCTCCGCGAATAGCTAAATATTCAAAAAACTTTTTACTCAATTTTGATACTCCGCAGTAAAGAGTATTTATTGTAATAGAGTTTTGTTCAGTGATTAGTTTCTCAATTGCTTTGTCGATATTTGGTCTGCGAACTTTCCCATCCTTATCGGTATGTAGTTTCATCAGTATAGGATTCCTGGTCTCTATGTATTGGGTACCTTTTGCACCATGGTTATCAACTGCAGGGAAGTTGTGGTTTTCAAATTCATTCAACTTTTGCGAGAAATCCAATTTATGTCGTGAACAATACTGCTTTAACTGACTGTTAAAAGAATCGATATTACTATCTCGTTCTTGACCCCATTCACCTCGTTGATATGGCAACCGTACTGGGAATCCATGCGAAAATGAATCGCCAATCACAAGAACCATTTTTTGAGGAGCATCAGCCCTCCATTTGTGTTGTCGAGCGAGCACTGAAAATGCAAATTCATATGCTTCTGCATCATCACCGCCCCCCGTAATAATATTCAATTTATTAAATTCTCTTTCGAATGTAGGTTTGTCACATAGGTTATCTATCTTTTGAAAAATGTCATCGCTTTCATAATCACCAATACCAATCAATGTGATTTTTAATTTGGGAAATACTTTGTATAATAATTCTGAAACCGTTTCTAAATCTTGTTTCAGACGTTCCCTATATGGTTCCATAGACTCTGTTGAATCCATCACAATTACTAAATCATACTTGTCGGCCGATTTATCCATCTTGTCGTTCAAATATTTATTTCTATGTTGGATGGTGGCTTCTTTAGAATAATCTTCAACCCAAGTGTCTTCGAATGGAGGTTCAAATGCGTGTAATGCATCAATGGCTTCACGTGCACTTTGGAATCGCTTTTTAATTAATGGATGTGTGCATTTTGCAACCCAGTCATTTAAATTTTTATCAAAGGTTGGAAGAATTGTTCGCGGGTGTAATCCTTCATCAGATGGAATTTCTGGAGGATTGGTTAAAGTAGCGCAATAAAACATGATCGCCCCCACGGAATAAATGTCAAAAGAAGGTTGTGCACCCAACTTATCATCACTTGATTCCGGAGGAGAATATCCTCCAGACTTACACTTCAAATGCCGACTATTTGGTAAATCTATCAGCGATTCTCCCAATTCTAAACTAATACCAAAATCAAGAATTGTTATTCTAAAATACTCTTTTTCAGTTTCCACGTATCTTAAATTTTTAGGTTTGATATCGCGGTGTATAATATTACAATAGTGCAGATTTTCAATCGCAAGAAGAATATCAGTGGCAAGAAGGACAAAATCATTAAAATTCATTGGATTTGATAAGACTTTTATCTCATCATGCAAATCCTTTCCATCTAGCCGTTTCAATAAAATGAATGGTTCACCCATTCTTTCACCGTGGTCAACAAACATCACTGTTCTACTACTAATGGCTGAACCAAGTCCTTCCAATTCCTTGAAGATTCTAATTTCATTTTTTACATTATCACGAGCAACTTCTTCTGACCGAGATATCTTGCAAACGATATCGCTATGAGTTTCAACATTGTAAATTTCGGCCATACCGCCTGAATCATCAATTAATGAACCAATTACGTATTCACCCTTCGAATTGGCCTCGACTGCGTGATTAGTCCAATTACCATCCATATAGACCAACAGCAATGGTAGTAATGTTTACTTATTAATAATTGTCTAATTGGTTAATGTATCGAATTTTGCTGCGAGGATGAAATCCGCTTCCACTAAAGCATCAATTTTATGGGTCCAAATTTGAGCACTAACACGGCCCCAAGATAATTC
>Ga0209709_10002119_pt1 | contig 17636 bp, 18 predicted proteins | sample ArcticOcean_MG_C_2_FD_187435 | JGI IMG/M metagenome (GOLD analysis project Ga0209709, IMG submission 187435) | Marine microbial communities from western Arctic Ocean - ArcticOcean_MG_CB4_136 (SPAdes) (version 2) | ecosystem: Environmental > Aquatic > Marine > Oceanic | place: Arctic Ocean... | reverse complement strand
ATAGATTTTAAAAAATTAGCAAAAAACAATTCATTAAATACTAATCAAATAAAATTAAATTCAGTAAAGGATAATAAAAAATTTGAAATAAACTCTGTAAAATTACTGTACACACAACCAATTAATTCATTTGTTTTAATAAGTGATAATAAAAATAATATTTATTTGGCTAATGTTAAAAAAATATCTAAAAGTAATATTAGTCAAAATTCGGAAGAATTTTTAAACTATAAAAAGCAAGCTAATATAAAAATAAGAGATACAGTATATAAGTCTTATGATTATTACATAGCGCAAAAGTACAAAGTTAAAATTAATGAAAAAACACTTGAAAGAGTTAAAAATTATTTCAAATGATAATGAATAGAAACTTCAGCAATTTTAAGTTTCAGCATAAAAAAAAAGAAAACCAAATATTATTCATATCAAAAAAAATTAAAGATGATAAAGAAATTCTAAATTTAATTGATAATTTTTTAATAGAAAAAAATAGCTTCATATTCGAGTCTGTTGAAAAAGGAATAATTAAAGGCAGATATACGATTTTTGGCAAAGATCCAGACAAGATATGGGAATTTAATAAAAACAATTGCTATATAATTAACAAAAAACATAAAATTAAAATTAAAGGTGCGCCAAAAAATGTAATTGAAAATATTATAGAAAATTTTAAATTTAAAATACCTCGTGGCTTACCACCAATTTCTTCACTAATTTCTGGATATTTTTCTTATGATGCAGTTAGATATGCCGAAAAAATTCCAAACAAATGTAAGGATGACTTAAAACTACCTGATGTAAGATTGTTGAGACCACGTACATTGATAATTCATGATAATTTAAAAAAAAAAATTTTTTATATAATTAATATTTTTAGTGATGAAAAAATTAACAATTATGAAAAAAAATATTATGAAGTTGAACAAAAAATAAATAATCTTTTAGTTCAATCTACAGAAAATAAAAATCAATCTAAATTGAATAATCAAATTAATAAAATAAAAGTGAAATCTAATATTACAAAAGACAAATTTTTAAGAATAATTAATAAAGCAAAAAATTATATTAAAATTGGTGATATTTTTCAGGTTGTATTGAGTCAAAGATTTGAAGCTAAATTATCAAAAACACCATTAGAAATTTATAAAAAACTAAGAGTGACAAACCCTTCACCTTTTATGTATTTTTTTAATTTTTCTGACTTTCAAATTATAGGTGCCAGTCCAGAAATTTTAGTCAGACTAAGAGATAACAAAATTACCATTAGACCAATAGCAGGTACAAGACCAAGAGGAAAAAGCACTAAAGAAGATAATTTAAATGCTAAAAATTTACTCAAAGATAAAAAAGAACTTTCTGAACATTTAATGCTATTAGACTTAGGAAGAAATGATGCGGGCAAAGTATCAAAAATTAATTCAGTAAAAGTAACTGAAAGTTTTACAATCGAAAAATACTCACATGTAATGCATATAGTCTCTAATGTAATGGGCATTTATAATAAAAAATATTCTAAATTTAAATCATTACTAGCTGGCTTTCCAGCGGGTACAGTTTCAGGAGCTCCAAAGATTAGGGCTATGGAAATTATTGATGAGCTTGAGTCAACACAAAGAAAGATTTATGCTGGTGGCATAGGTTATTTCTCGGCTAATGGCGAATTTGATACTTGTATAGCCTTAAGAACAGCTGTTACAAAAAATAATAAATTTTACGTTCAAGCTGGTGCTGGAATAGTTGCAGATAGTATCCCTATTAAAGAATATGAAGAAACTGTTAATAAAGCAAAAGCTTTACTCAATGCCCTAAAATAATGAAGATTATACTAATTGATAATTATGATAGTTTTACATTTAACTTGTACCATTACCTATCGTCCTTAAGGGTTCAAGTTGATGTTATAAGAAATGATGAAATTACTGATAAAAAAATAATCAAAGATAAGTATGATAGAATTGTTATATCACCAGGTCCTGGTAATCCAAATCAATCTGGGAATTGTATTAAGATAGTTAAATCTCTATATAAAAAAATACCAATTCTAGGTGTTTGTTTGGGTCATCAAATCATTGGACAGGTATTTGGTTCAAAAATAATTCAATCTAAAATATTAATGCATGGAAAAACTAGCTTAATAAAATCAAATAAAATTGGTATATTAAAAAACCTTCCTTCTAAATTTGAAGCAACAAGATACCACAGCTTAATTATAGATAAAAAAACACTCTCAAATGAACTTGAAATTACTGCTCAAACTGATGATGGAATCATAATGGGAGTAAAACATAAAAAATACAATATTCATGGTGTTCAATTTCACCCTGAAAGTATAAAAACTATTATTGGCATCAAAATATTAAAAAATTTTATTAATTATAAAAACTAATGAAAAATTTTCTAGAAAAGTTAAAAAACAATCAAGATTTATCTTTTAATGAAAGTAAAGCAGCTTTTGAAATACTAATGGAAGGTAGAGCTTCTGATTATGAAATATTTAATTTTTTAACTCTACTTTCAAAAAAGGGTGAAGTTTCGGATGAAATTGCTGGTGGTGTATATGTTCTTAGAAAAAAATCTAAAAGAGTTGATGTAGAAGATTGTGTAGACACTTGTGGCACTGGTGGAGATGGTATGAACACTTTAAATATATCAACAGCATCAGCATTATTATTATCTAGCATGGGTATCAAAATTGCTAAACATGGAAATAAGGCTGTTACATCTAAATGTGGATCGGGTGATGTTTTGGAAGCCTTAAATATTAACATTGATTTAGATCCAAAAGATATTAAGGAACAAATAAATAAAAATAACTTTGGTTTTATGTTTGCCCCAAGGTATCACAGTGCAATGAAATTTGTTGGACCAACAAGAAAGAAGATAGGTAAAAGAACAATATTTAATATGATTGGTCCTTTAAGCAGCCCTGCCCTTGTGGAAAGACAAGTTGTTGGGGTTTATGATAAAAAATTACTCAAAATTTTTGCAGAAGCTTTAAATAATCTAGATATTAAATTTGCCTGGATTGTGAATAGTGAAGATGGTTTAGATGAAATATCACCTTATGAAAAAACAAATGTCATTCAATTAAAATATGGTAAAATCTCTGAAATAACTATTGACCCTAAAGAATTAAATGTAGGAGCAAATAAATTTGAAAATTTATTAGGTGATAATTCTCAATATAATGCAAATAAAATGATTAATATATTTAAAGGGGAAGATAATGACTTTTCTAAAGCTGTTTGCTTAAATGCAGCTGCAGGACTAATGGTTGCAGAAAAACATTCCTTATTTAATACTGCCTATGTAGATGCTAGAAAACATATTTTATCAGGAAAAACTTACGAAAACTTAAAAAAAATACAAAATGGCTGAAAATACCTTCGTTAAAATAATAAAAAATAAAATTGAAAAAATTGATTTATTGAAAAAATCTATTTCTTTAAAACTTTTAAATAAAAAAATTGATGAAAATAAATTATTTATTAATTTTAAAGAAAAAATTCAAAACAATATTAATGATAACAAAATTTCAATAATTGCAGAAATTAAAAAAGCTAGCCCATCAGCAGGCATCATTATAAAAAAATATGATCCTATAAAAATTGCAGAAGTTTATTACAAAAATAAAACAACTTGTTTGTCAATCTTAACTGAGGAAGATTTTTTCCTTGGAAATTTAGCTCATGTAAGCAAGGTTAAAGAAAAAATAAATCTACCTATTCTTTGTAAAGATTTTTTTATAGATAAATTTCAAGTACCTCTTGCAAAGAGTTATGGCGCAGACGCAATATTAATTATATTAGCTGGAGTTTCTGATGATCTTGCTAATGAATTATACGAAGAAGCATTAAAATATAATATGTCAATAATACTTGAAGTGCATACGGTTGAAGAAGCAAAAAAAGCTCTTAATTTTAAAGAGGCTTTGATAGGTATTAACAATAGAAACCTTAAAACTTTAAAGGTAAATATAAATACAACTTATGATATTCATCATATTTTAGTTAATCACCCAGGGCCATTAATTTCAGAGAGTGGAATTAAAACAAAAGAAGAACTTTTAGAAATAAATAAAAAAACTAATATTAAAACTTTTCTGATTGGTGAATCACTTTTGAATAACTTAGAAAAAAACTCAATTTTTTCAGTTCTTTAGTAAAAAAACCCATATTTTATTAGACTTTTTAGCTATTGTTTAATAAGGAGAACTTTTATAGAACAAGTTTGTACGATATTTGTTCTTATGCTTACTAAAAAACAAAAAAACCTACTTTTATTTATCAACAAAAGTTTGAGAGCTTCTGGAATTTCACCTTCTTATGAGGAAATGAAAGAGGCATTGAATTTAAAATCTAAATCAGGAATTCATAGATTAATAAGCGCTTTAGAGGAAAGGGGCTTTATTAGAAGACTTGCTCATAAAGCTAGAGCTTTAGAAGTAATCAAGCTGCCAGAAACAGCTTCTGCAAATGATATTTATAATAATTTTTCACCAAGTGTAATAAGGGGTGGTTTAGATGTAGAAAATAATATTTCTGAAGGAACTGAAATTCCAGTATTAGGAAAAATTGCTGCAGGTACTCCAGTTGAAGCAATTCAAAATGAAGTTTCTAGAATACCTTTACCAAATAATTTAGAGAAAAATGGAGAATACTTCGGCCTAAAGGTACAAGGAGATTCCATGATAGAGGCTGGAATTAAGGAGGGTGATACGGTAATTGTTAAGAAAACTGATACAGCTGATAATGGTAAAATTGTAGTTGCGTTAATAGATAATCACGAAGCAATGTTAAAAAGAATTAGAAGGAAAGGCAAAACAGTAGCTCTTGAAAGTGCTAATAGAAACTACGAAACTAAAATTTTTGGTCCAGATAGAGTAAAAGTTCAAGGTGTTTTAGTATCTTTATATAGAAACTTCTAAAAAAATAGTCTAAATAATCATAATGTCTAAAGTAGCAACAAGATTTGCTCCATCTCCTACTGGACCACTACATATTGGTGGTGTAAGAACGGCACTATTTAATTGGTTATATTCAAAAAATCAAAAAGGAACTTTTAACTTAAGAATTGAAGATACTGATAAAGAAAGATCTAAAGATGAATATAAAATTCAAATTATTAAATCCTTAAAATGGATTGGTATAGAGCATGATGGAGAAGAATACATTCAATCTACTAAAATAAAAGATCATATAAATATTGCTAATGAATTACTTAAAAAAGGACATGCATATAAATGTTTTTGTTCTTTAAAAGAAATAGAAGATCAAAAAAAAAGATCTAAACAAAAAAAACTTCCTTATACATACAATAGAAAATGTAGAGAACTAAAAAAGAGTGATGGACCAAAAGATGTTAAGCCAGTTATTAGATTTAAAAGTAAAATAGAGGGGTCAACAACATTAAAAGATTTAGTTCAAGGAGATGTTGAGATTAATAATATTACAATAGAAGACTTTATTATTTTAAGAAATGATGGAACACCGACATATAATTTATCAGCAACTGTAGATGATCATCAAATGTCTATGACTCATATCATCAGAGGTGATGATCATAAAATAAATACATTTAAACAAATTCAAATTTATTTAACAATGAAATGGGATTTACCTTCATTTGCTCATGTTCCGTTAATTCATACTATTGAAGGTAAGAAACTGTCAAAAAGAGATAATGCATCAACATTAGATGATTATTCAAAAATAGGAATAATGCCAGATGCTTTAAGAAACTACCTATTGAGACTTGGTTGGTCTTACAAAGATAAAGAAATATTTACCTTGGAAGAAAGCATTGAACATTTTAACTTAGAGGGTATTGGAAAATCACCATCTAAATTAGATATGAGCCGTATCTTATCGATAAATGAACATTATATTAAAACTAAAGATGAAAATGAACTTTATGAGCATTTTGTAAAATACTGTGAACAATTTAAAGAAAAGATTAAATCAGATAAAGAAGGACAAATTAAACACTCTTTAACATTTCTTAAAAATAAAGCAAAAACACTAGAAGATATATACAATAATGCTAAATATATAATTTTTGATGAAGTTAATTTTAATAAAGAAGATTTAAAACTAATTGATGATAAAGCAAAAAAAATAATATTTGAGTTTGCTAATAAAGTTAAAGAATTAAAAGCTGTAAACAAAGAAACCTTAGAACCTATTGTGAATGATCTTATAAAGTCTCATGAAACAAACTTCAAAGGTGTTGGTCAGCCATTGAGAGTAGCTTTAACAGGATCGAAGTTTGGTCCTGGGATTTATGATATAGTTATATCTCTTGATAAAGACGATGTATTAAAAAGATTGAAAGAAATTATTTAATAAATTTTGTAAACTTTAAAATATTAAATTATTAAAGGTAATTAATTATAACTTTTGCAGCATTTTCTGACGAAGTATCCTTAGATTTTATCTCTTTTAAAGTTAATCTACATTTCTCAATTTGCTTTTTTATTAGTTCAGGATTTTTTAAAAAATAAACAACTGAATTATATATTTCTTTAGCATTACACTCTCCTTGCAATAATTCAGGTATAACTTCTTCATTGTTAATAATGTTTATAATATTAGCAAATTTTACTTTAACTAATAATTTCATAATAAAATAATTAATCATATTAATTTTATAAATAATGATGGAAGGTATACCAGCGTTACAAACTTCAAGAGATACTGTGCCTGATTTTACTATTGCAAATACAGAAGTAGATAATATATGTGGCTTTATATTATCATCTGAGATTACTTGAGAATTATCAATATTATTAACTTTTATAAAATCAGTTATTGAATTTCTGTTTTCATTCGTCGCATGAAAAATAAAAATATAATCATTAAATTTTTTATTCATCATTTTAATAAAGTCACCCAATATAGGTAAAAGAACATTAGTTTCAGAATCTCTACTACCTGCAAAAATTGATATAATCTTTTTATCCTTAGTAATTAATGAAGATATATCTATCTTGGGTTTTTTGTTTGGCTCAAGTAAAGGGTGTCCTACAAACGTATTTGTTATATTTTCTTCATCAAAATATTTTTTTTCAAAACTAAATAATAAGAGCATATGATCTAAAAATTTCTTAAACATTTTTACTCTACCTGGGCGCCAGATCCATACTTGTGGAGCTACATAATGAACTGTTTTTATATTATCGTTTATCTTCTTAACTTTTTGAGCAACTCTTAGGGTAAAATCAGGGCTATCTACACTGAATAATATATCGGGATTGAATCTAATAACTTCATAGACTGTTTTATTAATTCTATTTCTTATTTTTAAAATATTAAATAAAACACTTGTAAACCCAATATAAGTAATTTCCCTAAGGTCAAAAATTGACTTTATACCTAATGAATTTAAATGTGTACCACCTACACAAGAATATTCAATGTCAGGATTTATTTTTTTAAGTTTAGATATTACTGTTGAAGCAAGTTTATCTCCAGATGGTTCTCCAGTTAAAATAAATATTTTTTTCATTTAATTAACTTTAATAAATATTTTATTTTTATTAGCAAATTTTATGCATTTATTTTTATCCATAAAGATGTGTTGTTTTGATTTTAACACAATTCCTTTAATTCCAGCCTTTTTACAATCTTTGAGGGTATCAAGCCCTATTGTTGGTAAATCAATTCTTAAGTCTTGCTTCTTCTTGGGAAATTTAATTAATATAGCTTGAGAATTTTTAGATTTTTTTACTAATTCAAGCATCTTTTTAGTTCCTTTAGATGTTTCCTTGGCAATAATACTAGAGTTTCTAACTACAAGACCTTGAACATGATTATGTGAGTTTAATTCTCTTAATGATTTAATACCCTTAATAATGGATATATTATCATTTTTGTTGGGCTTTAGTTTTGTATAAAAACCTTTTGCTAGTGCTAACTCTGGATTAAATGTAATTGAACTAATAACTTTTATTTTTTCTTTAGATAGTATTTTAATAATCTCTTTTATTATTGCAGCGTCACCTAATTTTGATGCCTTTACAATTCTAGGTATATAGTATAATCCTTTAAAATCTAATTTAAGTGAATAAAAATTAGGTTTATCAATTTTTCCAGCAAAAAGTACTTTCTTACACTTTTTTTCTTTAATTAATTTTGTTATTTTTCCAAATTTGCCAATTGAAATTGAATATGAATTTTTATCACTTTTAAATTTTTTATTTAAAGATAGGTCAATAATAAAATAAGGTTTCTTTAATTTTATTATCTTACTAAGTATTTTTTTTGGAAAATCAGTATCACCAAAAAATAACCCTATCATTTTATTTTGAAAATGGTGTGCAAATCGGACGTCTTTTATCTTCATTAATGAACTCTATTATATCATTAACTAAAGAGTTATCCTTAAAGGACTCATTATGCTTAATTAGATTATCAGTTAATTTATCTGTTTTAAAAATTTTCTTATAGGCTTCTGATAATGATAATATTTCTTTATTTGGTATGTCTTTTCTTCTTAAGCCTATTAAATTTAGACCTTGAAGAAAATTTCTATTACCAATTGATAAACCATAAGGAATTACATCATTAAGTACACCAGTCATCCCACCAATCATCGCCATTTTGCCAATTCTAGTAAATTGTTGCACCGCTGAATTACCTCCAATAATAACACCATCTCCAATGCGTACATGACCACCTAAAGGAACATTGTTAGCAATTATTACATTATTTCCAACATTACAATCATGTGCTATGTGTGATGAAATCATAAATAAACAATTGTTACCTATTTTTGTTTCACCACCTCCAGCTATTGTTCCTGGATTTATTGTTACATACTCCCTAATAGTATTTTTATCACCAATTATAAGTTTAGTTTTTTCACCATTATATTTTAAGTCTTGAGGATCATTACCAATAGAAGCAAATGGATAAATTTTATTACTTTTGCCTATTATAGTATTACCTGAAATATTTACATGTGAGTGAATAATGCTATTTTCTCCAATCTCAACATTAGAACCAATTACACAATAAGGGCCAATTTGTACATTAGGAGGTATTTTCACTTCTGAATCTATGATGGCAGTTTTATGAATCATTTATTTATTATCCTTTATAAATTGCCTTAGATCTTTAGATGGATAACCCATAACTTTTGAATTATCTGTAATACTTTTAATTACACCACTACCTCCACCTATTTGTACGTTATTACCAATTTTTAAATGTCCAGAAATTCCTGCTTGTCCACCAATCATGACATTATTGCCTAAGGTGGAGCTCCCAGCAAAGCCAACTTGACCTGCAATAATACAGTTATTTCCAATACTATTATTATGAGCTATATGTACTTGATTATCTAAATATGTATTTTTTCCAATTACAGTATTTGACATTGATCCCCTATCAATTGTTGAGCCACATCCAATTTCTGAATTATCATTAATAATAACAATTCCAATATGAGGATATCTAAAATTTTTTTCTTTAAGAGGGAAAAAACCAAAGCCTTTTTTCCCAATCACACATCCATCAAGAATATTTACATTATCTTTAATAATAGTATTTCTAATTATAACATTTGATCCTATTGAACAGTTATTGCCAATAATAACATTGCTTTCTATAATTGAGTTATGACCTATCAAACAATTTTTTCCTATTTTAACACCCCTTCCTATTAAAACATTCTTTCCAAATTTAACTTTTTTCTTTAATGAGGTTTTGTTAATATCTTTGACCCTTGAATCAAAATCATCATTAATTGATTCAGGATAAAATGTTTTAGTAATTTTTGCAGTAGTAATTAAAACATTGTCTACAATAATTTTATTGCAGTTATTTGGTAGAACATGAGATAGGTTTTCAGTAGTAACACAAAATGAAGCTTTGGTAAATCGTGCTTCTGCCTCATATTTTTTAGTGTGAAAAAAAGTAATATTATCTTTAGATGAAGTGGATAAATCTTTTATATCAAAAATTTTATTTTTCTTAAATTTGGAATTATTGATAACATTTGATAATTCTAAAAGTTTATCTATTTTAAATGGTCCTTTATTAAAAAAAAATGGATTAATCATTATTAAAGTTTTTTTATCAATAATATAATTAATTACTTATCAATAATTGTTACTAATTATTTTCTATCTACTATAGTTGCAGACCATACGGCATCTGCCATTTTTTTTCCGTCCACAAAAGCTTCCCCTTTATACTTCCATACTCTGCCGTGTGACCTCGTAGCTTCTATGTTAAGTTCAAGTCTACAATCAGGTATAACTGGGTTTCTAAATCTAGCTTTTTCAATACCCATTAAAAAAACTAATTTATTCTCATATGTAGCTTTATCTATTCCATGAGCCGTAAGCGCTGCTGCAGCTTGACCAAAGGCCTCAACTATTAAAACACCTGGCATTACTGGTTGTCCTGGAAAATGACCTTGTACAAAAAAACTATCTTTTTTAACGTTAACAATTGCTGTGGCAGAAAATAATTTTTTGATATTCAGTAATTCATCGATTAGAAGCATAGGATCTCTATGCGGTAATAAAGCAACAATTTGATCTTTATTTAATGACGTACTCATTATTCTATGTTGATTTTTTTTATTTTCTTATCAACAATCATTAATATATCCTCTGTTATATCAAGTTCAGATTTTCCCATAACAATATTCTTTTTAGCGATAATAAATGATATTTTTTTTTCCTCAGAATATTCTGCTAATATTTTATTAACAGATTTAGATAATTCATTTATTGATTTAACTCTATTTTCTTTTAATTTATTAATAGATTTATTTCTATTAAATTTATATTTATCAACTTCTTCTTTAAAAGATAAAACTTTTTTTTCATATTCTTCATCAGAAAGTATGTTTTTTTGATTAAAAATTTTTTTTTCTTCTTTTTTTAATGATTCTTCAATTTTTTTGAAATTCGAAATATCATTTTTTTGTATTTTTTCTAATTCAGCAGATATCAACTTACCTGCTTTAGTTTCATTATAAATTACATTCATATCTAGATATACAATTTTTGTTTCAGCATATAGAGAATTATTAAAAAGTAATAATGATGTCAAAATCAAAACTTTGATTAACACTTTCATTAGAATGTTGTGCCTAAATTAAATCTAAAAGTTTCCGTAACATCAGTGGTAGCTTTTGTTATTGCCTGCGAAAGTGAAAAATTTAATGGACCAACTGGTGTAAACCAATCAATACCTACACCCACTGAACTTCTAATTTTATTAGAATTTTTTATAGTGTCTGAATAGTCGACATGCCAAATATTTGCTGCATCAAAAAAAATACGAAAATCAATATTTTCTTGTGTAGATAGCACTCTTGGTATTGATGAAGATAAATTTATGGATGTTAAATAATTACCACCCACATATTCTTTGCCATCTTTAGGGCCAACTTTACCAGTTTCAAAACCTCTTAATCTTTTACCTGGCATGTATAATCTTTTTGAAATTCTGACGTCATCACCTGATAATGAATTAGCTGCACTTGCAAAAAATGAAAGAGACCCAACCATATCTTCAACGAATTCATGGTGTGCATTAAATTCATAACTATTTATAATAGTTGTATCATCTGAAATTAAAGGTAATGCTTGTCTAAATAAACTTCTAAAACCTTCTGATGGTTGATATGCAGAATTACGTTTGTCATAATTTAAAGCATAGTTAAAATTAATATCAAAAAAATCACCTTTTTGTTTTTGTAATGCGGTAGATGCTGTAGAATTAGTTGACACTTTTTCTAAGTATGCAGATAATTCTGGAGATATATAAAAGTCTTTATATTGTTCAAAATTAGTACTTAATGCTAAGCCAGTTTGTGATGTCTTATATCCATTTGCTGTTAAACGGTCAGTACTTGTGTTTTCTACTGTTGTTTTTAAAGCTCTATCTGAATAATTGAAATTAGGGTTAGTTACTGAAAAAAGTCCTTTAACGGTATCAGCACCTAACTGTAATGAAGCATTTAATTTAATTCCTTTTCCTAAATAATTATTTTCTTTAACTGTAAAAGCGACAGAACCACCGGTTGTACCAATACCTGCTCCAGCAGAAATTTCACCTGTAGCTTTCTCCTCAACATCAATATTAATAATTTTTTGATTAGGTTTAGATCCATCAATAACTTTAGATGTAACTTTAGCAAAAATATTTTTAGCTTTAATTTTATTGATCGTTTTATTATATAATATTTCGTTAAAAGCATCACCTTCATCAACTATAAAGGTATCTCTTATAACTTTTTCTCTTGTAATATTGTTTCCATAAATATTAATTTTTTCAACATAAAATTTTTCAGTTTTTTTAACAATAACAGTAAAGTCTAATTTATTTTTATCAATTATAGTTTCTTCAACATCAGCATCTATAAATTCATATTGTTCCAATAAAGCAATTTGATCTATTTCATCTAAAATATCTTCAATCTTATTATAAGAATAAACTTCATTTTTTAAAGATTGTAAAACTTTATTCACTTTTTCAAAATTTTTAGGGTCATAATCAGTTGGTAAAATTAATTTAGCCTCATTAAATAAAAACTTATTACCAGCTGTAATAGTAAAAACTAAATCAAATGTATTATTATCTAAAAACTTAGCAGATGAATTTTCAATTGTAACATTATAGTAACCTTTATTTATATAATAATTTTTTAATAAACGCATATCTAATTGAATTCTATTTTCATCTAAATATTTTTTAGAGGAAATAAATTTCCAAAATTTATTTTCTTCAGAAACAATAATATTTCTTAATTTTCGACTTTTTATTTTTTTATCACCAATAAAATTAATTTTTCCAATTAATGCTTTTTCACCTAATTTAATATTATAAACTAAATCAATAGTGTTATTTGTATTTTGCTTAATTGAAGATTTAATATCAACAAAGTAATACCCTAGAGTTTTTAAAAAAGTTTTTATAGCACGAAAATCTTTTTTTGCATAAAATTCAACAAACGAACTAGAATTTTTAAGTACAATAATTTCTGATATTTTTTCTCTAATTGCTTTGGATGGAACACCAAGAATGCTTACATTTTGAATTAAAGGATTTTCTATTAAAGTGATTGTTAAAGTTTTATTAGTAATAGATAAATTAATATTTTCAAAAAAATTAGTTTCATATAAATTTTTTAAAATTAAATCTAATTTATTATCGTTTATATCTGTATTTAATTTTATATCTCCAAAAACAATAACAGTTTCATTAGAGATTCTGGTATTACCATTTATTTCAATCTTATTAATAACAGTAGCGAAACTTAACTTGGTTAAAAATAAAAATAATAAAAAAGAATATAAAATAATTTTCTGCATTTTTGCGGACTATATACAAAAAGACCTTGTTTTCAATCGAACATATTTATTTAAATTAAAAATTTGAGTGTAGTTTTGTGGTGAAATATAACGATAACGTGCAAATTGGTTTAAATTTATTATTTTTTTTAAGTTTATTATAATATCTAAAAATTTAATTTTTTTTTCAAGATACATCTGCACTAATTCGTCGTTAGCACTAATTAAAACAGTGTCAAATAATTTACATTCAAATGAAATTTTTTTTAAAAGATTAATTGATGAGAATTGTTTTTTATTAACATCAAAAAAACTTAATTGATTAAATTTATTTAAGTCAAAGTTAGTAAATTTTTTATATTTATGTAAATTATTTACATTTTTCTCAATTGAAGCTAAAATTGGTATTTTCATATCTGTGTTATGCATCAATGCTTTTGAAACACCATTCTTTAAATTAATAATAGCATGCACACATGATTGAGGATGAATTATAATTTTAATTTTATTTTTTGAAAAATTAAACAATCGATATGCTTCCATGACTTCAAAAATTTTATTCATTAGTGTAGCTGAATCAATGGAAATTTTTCGACCCATTTTCCATTTAGGGTGATTTAATGCTTTTTTAATTGATATATTTTTTAAATTTTTAATTTTTGTATTTAGAAAAGGTCCACCTGAAGCTGTAATGTAAATATCCTTTAACATATTAATATCGATATTTTTCATTAATTCATAGATTGCAAAATGTTCAGAGTCCACAGGTTGATAAAGCGTGTTGTATTTATTTAATTGTTTTTTCATTAAGTTCCATCCACAGATAATAGATTCCTTGTTTGCTAGTAAAATTTTCTTACTGTGCTTTATAATCATTAAATTGTATTTTAATCCATCGATACCTGAAACAGCACTCATTGTTATATCAATTTTTTTTTTAAAAATTTTATCTAAATCTTTAAAACTACGAATAATTTTTATTTTTTTTCTAACAATTAATTTTTCAATTTTCTCAATTTTTGAATTATCATTAATATAAATATATTTAGAATTAAGTTGCACTGCTTGTTTGTATAATGTTTTATAATCTTTATTAGCTACTAGTAATAAAACATTAAATTTTGATTTATTTTTTAAAATAATTTGGATTGTTGATTTGCCAATGGAGCCAGTTGACCCAAGTATTGCTATAGTTTTTTTCATATTAAAATTGCAATATTAACACCTATTGGTATACCAAAGATTATACCATCAAGACGATCAAGCAAACCACCATGACCAGGTAATATATCACTAGTGTTTTTAACTTTTGCTTTTCTTTTTATATATGAGATAAATATATCACCTAATTGTGAGGCGCTTGAGACAGCTAATGTTAAAATTAAATATTTAATTAAATTTAAATTTTCAATAGTAAAATTTAAAACAATTAATAATAATAAAGAAAATACAAAAGCTCCAATTAAACCTGAAATAGTTTTATTGGGACTTATCTTTGTTAATTTTTTACCTTTAAATATTTTACCAAAAGAATAACCCCCTATGTCAGACATAATACATATAAGAATTGTGTATAATAAAATAATTTTAGTATCATTAGATTGAAATGAAATCATACTAAGCCAAAGAATATAAAAAATATAAGTTAATGCTAAAAAACTTACTAGAGTCTTTAGATAAATATTTCTAAAAACTTTTATAAACAAATTGTTTAATTCAACCCAAATAATAGTTCCAAATATTATTAAAATTACAATAAAAATATAATTATAAAAAAACATACTAATTAAAAGACAAATCAATAAAATAGAAGTGAAAATTCTTTTAGCTAATTCATTCATAATTAAAGAGCGCCAAAATTTCTTTTTAATTTTTTAAAATTATTTATTATTTTGTAAAAATCACTTACTTGAAAATCTGGCCAAAGTTTTTTTACAAAAAATATTTCTGAATAAGCTGCTTGCCAGAGTAAAAAATTACTCAATCTATTGGTGTTCCCGGTTCTTATTAATATTTCTGGGTCAGGAATGCCTGATGTATATAGGTTTTTTTCAATATTTTTTTGTGTAAGTGGTATTTTTTTTTTTTTAATTAAATTGATAGAATTAATTATTTCATATCGTGAACCATAGTTTAAGGCTAAATTAATTTGTAGTTTTTTGTTATCAATTGTTGTTTTTTCAGAATTAATTAAAATTTTTTTAAGTTTTGTTGAGAACATTTTATTATCACCAATAACTTTTAACTTAATGTTATTTTTATTTAATTCTATAGTTTTTTTTCTTAGAAAAACTTCTAAGAGGTTAAATAAAAAGCTTACCTCTTTTTTGGGCCTTTTCCAATTTTCAGTTGAAAATACGTAAAGTGTTAAGTATTTAATATTTTTCTTAATAGATGCTTTTATTATTTTTTCCACTGTAATTAATCCAGCCTTATGGCCTAAATTTCTTGATTTACGATTTTTAATTCCCCATCGTCCATTTCCATCCATAATAATAGCAACATGGTTAACTGAATTCATATCGTCATTATTTCTTTTTCTTTTAATTCAACTTTTTCATCAATTATTTTAATATGATCATCTGTAAAAATTTGTACTTTTTTTTCAAATTTCTTTTCATCATCTTCACTCAAATCTTTTGATTTTAAGAGATTCTTCAAATCATCATTTGCTTCTCTTCTAATATTTCTAATAGAAACTTTACATTTTTCACCAGTGGATTTAATTATTTTTTTAATTTCATTTCTTCTTTCCTCACTTAAATCAGGTACTGGTAGTCTAACAAGTTGCCCATCTATTTGTGGATTTAATCCAAGCTCAGATTTTTTAATTGAAGAGTCTATTAAACTAACATTTGCTACATCCCAAACTTGAATATTTATCATTCGAGGTTCAGGTGTTGTAATGCTAGCTAGTTGATTTATTGGCATTTTTTGTCCATAAACATCAACCTTAATAAGGTCCAGCATATTAGAGTTTGCTCTACCAGTTCTTAGAGAGCTTAGTTCTTTGGCAAAAACATCAATAGTTTTTCCCATTTTTTGATTATAGCTATTATCATCAAACATTTATTCACCAATTTTTAATCTATAAAAATCTTTAATCTTCAAATCAGTTATACTAAGTTCTTTTAAAATATCTTGCACCTTTTTTTTGGGTTCCATTACCCATGCTTGTGATAATAAAGAGTTTTCTTCCTTAAATTTATTAATTTTACCTAAGGAAATTTTTTGTACAATTTCATCTGGTTTACCTGAGGTTTTTAATTCTTCAGCTATAAGACTTTGTTCCTTATCTAAAATTTCTTTATTAATAGAATTTGTATCTAAGGCAAGTGGATTTGAAGCAGCAACATGCATGGCAAGATGTTTTCCAAAAGATTTTACATTTTTGGAAGAATCTTTAGTTTCAATAGAAACTACAACAGCAAGTTTAGATAAATTATCATTAACAATTGTATGTAAATAATTAAAATTTTGTGCTCCAGTATGATTAAAAGTTTTAGCCCTGCCTATTGTTATTTTTTCACCCATTTTAGCAATTAATGCGATAAGATTATCTTCAACAGTTTGTTCATTTTTCATTTTAGATTTATTTAATTTTTCTAAATTTGAATTATTTTTATTATTTAATTCACTTAATTCTTTAGTAAAAGAAATAAAGTCTTCATTTTTTGCAACAAAATCAGTTTCACAATTAAGTTCAATAACAGATATTTTAATTTCATTTCCACTTGTTGCAACAACCCCTTCTTTGGCATCTCTAGACATTTTTTTAGAAGCCCTAGATATACCCTTAACCCTTAAAATTTCTATAGCTTTGTCTAAATCACCATCGGACTCTTTTATTGCTAAATTGCAATCTTTAAAACCCGCTCCTGTAGCTTCTCTTAATTTTTTAACTTTTTCAATATTACTCATATTAATTTAATTTATTATTTTCTTTTTTTGCAATTTTTTCATCTAGTTTTTCTCTATCAACTTCTAAAATAGTTTTTAATTTAACTTCTTTTTTCTTGTTGATGGTGATTACAGACTTTTCATCAGGAACTTTTGGTGCAGCTTTTTTTGCATTTTCAATGGTTTCTTTAATTAAAGAACAATATAAATCAATTGATCTTCTTGCGTCGTCATTGCCAGGAATAGGGTAATCAATACCATCAGGATTTGAATTTGAATCTAATATAGCAATTATTGGAATGCCTAATTTGACTGACTCTTTAATGGCTAAAGACTCATAATTTGTATCAATTATAAATACAATATCAGGAATTTTTTTCATTTCAGCTATTCCACCTAAAGATCTTTGAAGTTTGTCTCTTAA
>Ga0209709_10002115_pt1 | contig 17642 bp, 9 predicted proteins | sample ArcticOcean_MG_C_2_FD_187435 | JGI IMG/M metagenome (GOLD analysis project Ga0209709, IMG submission 187435) | Marine microbial communities from western Arctic Ocean - ArcticOcean_MG_CB4_136 (SPAdes) (version 2) | ecosystem: Environmental > Aquatic > Marine > Oceanic | place: Arctic Ocean... | reverse complement strand
CGACATCAGCAGCAATGGTTGTGGGTGGTTTGGTAGTGGCTGCAGGTGGGCCAGAAAACGAGAAAAAAAAGAAAAAACAAACATTGCGCCAGACCTCTACAGGAAGAACAGGAAGATAAAGATTAAGCAAATCCTGTTTTGCCTGTTGGTATTTGTAGGAGATATCTATTGTCTGAAACAACAAGATCTGTGAGCATTTCAATCTAGTAGATTGAATTAAATAATAACATCAACGCATAGTTGGTTGGCAGTGCGGAGTTAGTAGCTGGTGTAATAAACAATAATCAAAACATTTCTTTGTTTTCACAACTATGTGGTCTTTGAACCGAAAAAGAGGTACCGGCCTACATCAGATAAAAAATGACTCGGACAATGTTGTTGTTGTTGGACAGAAAAGTGCATTTGACATGAATAGTCTAGAGGGAAAGGTTGATACCATCTGCCAAACGAATTAAGACCATAATTATTTGTACGAAACTATTTTTATGTTTGTTTTAACGCAGGCTCTTCTTCTTACGGGGCACAGCCGATTTCTCTTTACAAATGCAAATGCAAAATCCAGTAAATGCAATGGTGAGCAACACAAATGTAAATGTTGGAGCAAAGAGCCGCATGGTTCTACTCCGCACATGTTTGTCCTCTCGGTGTGCATGCTGTCGAGCTAATCTCAATGCACAATCACCATTTCCATCACATATACCACATTTATCTTTTTTGGTTCCTTTGGGACAACATGTTCCGCCACACACACCACAACTGTCAAATATATGGCCATGGCAATCACAGTCTTGAACCCACCTGTTATTGGAACCGAGACATGCAGATTCTGCCAGTCTGTTGGATTTGTAGTCATAACAGTTGTGGGGCTTGTCTTGAACACATGGTCGACTCTTTGTCAATCTAATAGTGACCGATTTGATGGGGATTAAGGTAGTGTCAACGCGAAAAGTAGTACAATTATCAGAACAGGCTATGTCAACCAGTGAATTTGTCAGTATTTGTTGAATTCCAGGTGATGACACAATTGTTTCATTGTGTCGATGTTTCACTACTGTAAATTCCATGTTTGACAATTGTATCTTATCATCTTTGGCCAAAGTGGCAGAGTCATGTGCTATTATTAAGGCATAGTCATTGCCAACTGGACAACTTACACCATCGTAGTTAGCTTCTTGCGAAATATAGTAGTCAAGGAGTTCATGACCATCACCACCACATGCCACTGCATTCCCTTGTTTGTCTTGGCAGGTGGACCACTCGCCAGATGTAAACATACAGTCTCTGTCACACTCATAATTAACACAGGGTGTATTAAATGGATTGTCAGGACATGCATCTCCACCATCGGATGGTTCCACCGTAACATGTATCCAGTGTTTCTTTGTCCCACTTCTACTGTTTCCATTTGAACATTTGTGATTGTCAAATGTACCTATGCAGCTCTCGTTGTACACATAATCATATTTGCAGTCTTGCTCCACCTTAAAGGATGAATTGGTTGCACTCACAGAATAGGACACTTTTTCAACATCCGGTACTTGAAAATATTGATAGACATCAAGTTCAACACCGTCTTGTACATTGTTCAGTGTCATCGGTTCTGTTCCATTTTGGTCAAAGCGAACCCAGTTGCCAATTTTTAAAACAATGTCACCAACCCTGATCCCATCACTGTTAGCAAAACTCAAATTGTTGTACGAATAAAAAGTGCAAGTGTTTCCAGAGCAGCTGGCATCGCTATGAACTTTTGAAACATTGTTGTATTTGCAATCGGATGTTTTCCTACATCCCACACATCCAGTATAATTACAGGTTTGGCATATTCTGTCTGAATCATACATTTTGATGCCAATCTGGTTAAAAAAGCTGGGTTCCTCTGCATATTGTGTTTCGTTACATGTACTCAGTGGTGAACACTGACGGTCTGATGTTGCAGTATTTGTGGTTGACTGGTACTCTGAATAAGCACATATTGTCAAATGAGTACAGATTCGGTCAGAGGTGGCATTATAATTTTGTGATTCATATTCAGTTGTATTCGAACAGTTTGAAAGGTAGGCACATTGCCTGTTTGTTGAATTTGTGTAGTTGGCTGTTTCATATTGAGTACTGCTACAGTCAGTGATTGCAGTACAAATGCGGTCTTGTGTTGCAGATGGTGATTGTGATTCATAAAAACTGCTATTACAACTTGGTGCAACTTGTTTACAGATTCTGTTTTGGTATTTGGTTGGGCTCTTAAATTCATAATGTGTTGGATAATCACATTGAGCTAGAATGTTTGTGCAGACTCTGTCATTGAATTTGGAAGCAGTTTGAGATTCCCATTGAGATGTATAGTTGCACACTGTTTTGTCAGTGCATGTTCTGTCAGAAGTGATTGTTTTGTTTTTGGAAATGTACTGAGTATCCAAGTCACATTCAGACAAAGCAGCACAGATTCGGTCAGAGGTGTTTGTTTCAGATGTCAATTGATACTCGGTTGCCTCAGTACAAATGGTCAAATTGTGGCATTTTGTGTCGTCCACCCCATTTGCCGCCTCTTTTTGATATTGGTAGTTGTTGCAGGTGGACCCGGCAACACAGGTAGTGCCATTTTTCCAAAACTGTGGGTGACATGACTGACACATTGATTGATTGTTTTGAGTGCAGGCTGGAGGCAATGCTTTCACACCATTTGCACAAGTGCATTTTTTTTCTACGCAACATTCTTCGGGAGTACACAATACACCACTACATTCTTGACCGTCTCGTGTTGGGTCTGAAACATAACCATCTTTAGCTCGGCACAATGGAACAACGATTCCCTCCTTAGGGTCCCAGATTTGTTGATGCCGTGCTGAATCACAACTGTCTTTGGGTAAACAGCATGATTGGAGATTTATTTGGGTTTTACTGCAATTTCCATTACATCTGTCTGTAAATGGAAACTCTAATCTCTTTCTTTCCCATACTGGAAACTCATACCGGGTTTCCATTGTCAATCGATATCCGTCTGGCGGTTCTGCATATTGAGAAGAATTACACCTCCAATTTTTATTGTCACAAGTTTGACTACATTCATTATGGACAGGGTCCCAATCACCATCCGCACACCGATTGCAGCACCGGTCATAGTCAGCAGGTTCCCCGCAGTCAGCAGTTGTGCATCTATTACCATTGACACCATTGTAGTAAATGTTATTTGTTGGATTTGAGTCACATGAGATTTTGTCGGAACAGAGTGGATAATTACAAACCCCTTGCCCAGATAAAACTGTGCACTTTTGACCACTCAAACAAGTTTCAATTTGTCCTGAACCACATTTACATTCCTCTTGATTGATTTCATCAGGAGCACATGCAGTTAAAGGACTACTGGCACAAGCATTGGAGTCTGCCAAACAATATGAGTTGGATTGACCACAGACAGATGTGGGGCCACACACACATTGTCCATCAGACATAGAGTCTTTGTTGCTTTCCTCACCAAGACGATTATCACATCGGGTAATGCTACTGTCTTTGCATGTAGAGTTTGCTGCGACACAAAATTTGTCTTCGTCGCATACAACAGTACTGGCACTGTTTAATAATTCACATGTGCATTTTGCACTATTTCGAAGAGCACCATTTCTTGAAGTGCAGTAGTCATGTTCTAAACAATGACCATATGCTGTAAAACATGTTTTTGATGTTGTACACTGACTATTCGCCCCATCTGTTGTACCTGTTGTACTTTTCCAACATTGACAGTCTTTACCACCCTGTGCACAATCAGGAAAATAATTGTACGATGAAAAATTGTAATCTGAATTGTAAACCAAAGATGGGTCATGTGCTGAACAGAAGGTCGAATTGATACTCGAATTGATACAATACTGGTCACTACTGCAGGTTACATTGCCACACCGACATCGACGTGTAGCTTTCATTCCATTAGTATTACAATTGAATATTGCACAGGTGTTCTCGTTCTCAGTTTTGTAATATTCATCGTAACACGACGAACAAATATTAGTTCCGTTGTCCGTACATGCTGTTCCAGTTGCTGCAACGCCATTGGAACAGGAACAATCGTTCTGAGTACAAACACGATTCGATGACGAAGAACAAGCGGTCGTTTGTCTTTTCCCAGTGCCACACGTGGTGCATCCAGTACAGGTGTTGTCAGTTTTGTAATATTCATCGTAACACGACGAACAAATATTAGTTCCGTTGGCCGTACATGCTGTTCCGTTTGCTGCAACGCCATTGGTACAAGAACAAACGTTTTGAGTACAGGTGTTGTTGGTGGTCTGGTGATACCCACCGGAACACGACGAACAAATATTAGTTCCGTTGACCGTACATGCTGTTCCGTTTGCTGCAACGCCATTGGTACAAGAACAAACGTTTTGAGTACAGGTGTTGTTGGTGGTCTGGTGATACCCACCGGAACACGACGAACAAATATTAGTTCCGTTGGCCGTACATGCTGTTCCGTTTGCTGCAACGCCATTGGCACAAGAGCAAACGTTTTGAGTACAAACACGATTCGATGCCGAAGAGCAAGCTGTCGTTTCTGTGAATCCAGTGCCACACGTGGTGCATCCAGTACAGGTGTTGTTGGTGGTTTTGTAATATCCACCGGAACAAGACGAACAAATATTAGTTCCGTTGGTGGTACATGCTGTTCCGTTTGCTGCAACGCCTTTGGTACAAGAACAAACGTTTTGAGTGCAGGTGTCGTTGGTGGTTTTGTGATACCCATCGGAACACGACGAACAAATATTAGTTCCGTTGGTCGTACATGCTGTTCCGTTTGCTGCAACGCCATTGTCACAATAGCAAATGGTGGCATTGGTAATGTCCGTGTGGTTCTTGTGGAGGATTGCGTTACTTATATTTTCTGCGTTACTTCTATTTATGACCAGTGATAGTATAGAGAGTATGAAAAAGTTGTTCATGAATACAACCCACAATGAAACTTATATAGTCTACTTTTTAAATCTTTAATGGTGTTGTTTCCGATTCCGTTGACATTTCCGATATTGGAGACCAGCTTCCTATTTGGCTTGGGTCTTCTGTCCAATCGTCGTAACAGGCTTCACTGCAAAAGTAGAATGATTTTCCCGCATACATTGCCTTTTTCCAGTTGTTGTAGTCTTCCGTGTGGTTGTTGCATGCCATGAACGAACAGTCCCAAAATTTTTTGACCATGGCTGGCGATGCTGGCATTGATGTTGGCAATTTTTTTATCTCTTGTTTGTGTACAGGTCTGCCTGTGCAGCATTCGTCGTTTTTCGACGATGGTCTTCCAGTACAGAAGGCAATGAATCTTTCCATTTTGACGATGTCATCAAATATTTATAGTATTAAAAATTCAAAAACCAAGTAGTCAAAGAATATGACAACGAGTATATAAATGGTTGACATTCCAATAGAAAATGGACGATTTCAAAGTCCTTCAACAGCTTGGTGAAGATGGTGCTCAGGGTGTGGTGTCTTTGGTCGAGTTCCCAAATGGGTTGCGGTCTGCGATGAAGCAATTTAAACACACCAAATCCACTGCACGAATTCGTAAAGAGGCTGATTTCCAGCAGCTGGCAGCCGATGCTGGTATTGCGCCGGAGGTCATGCACGTTGACTTGAAGAATCGCCGTATATTCATGGAGCCGATGCAGTCTCGCGTGGTGGATGTGTTGAAGAGTGGCCATCAAGATTTTAAGGATGATTTGCATAGTATTATGGACATTTTGGACAACGTTGGAATTTTGCACAACGATGGCAATGCGTTAAATTTGATGTTGGACTTTGAAAACCGTTTAAAGATTATTGATTTTGGGTTGGCCAAAAAAATTACACCGGCAGTGCGTAAAAAATGGTCCGGACATCCAAATATTAAGGTGACCTTGTTTATGTTAAAAAAGGGTTTGAGAAAATATAAAATAAATCTTTAAATATGTAGTGTTCCTCCATGCCAAGTAAAATGCAAAGAGTACAAGTATTGGTGGTCCTGCCGGCCCCGGGGCCCATCGTCGACAAGTGTTTGATTGTGTACAGATATTGTGAGACAAAAAAATAAAAATAATTTAAGAGTATGTTAATTTACATCATAGGTGATTAGTACAAAACAAAATCCGATTCATACCCTCTTTTCTTTTTTTGATATTTAGCTGTATAAATACCACCACACAACTTGTGGTCAATGTCGTTCAAACAGTTTCAACCATGCGAACCCAAAAAAACCCAACCAACCAACAACCAGTTCAAAGTCAATGATGGGACTGGGATTAAACCAATCAAAGACACAACCAAACATGCGTTGGCGCGCGCGCGTTGGGGAAACAAATGGTACGAACAAGAGAAAAAGGAACGCATGAAAGCGCAAGCCGATTTCCGTGCCAAAAACGACAAAGAGGCCGTGTTTGGAGGCAACGAGGGCGAAACCAAAGAGGAGGAGCCTTCTGTCCGTGTACTGCGGGGTGCATTAAAGCAGATGGTCTGGAATTACGACACGGAAATGATGGAGTTTGCGGAGGCACCGGGCGATGCTTTCGACTTGGTGTTCTGTACCATTGCTGAATACAACAGTATGTTTGGGGTCATTAATTTTGCCTACCGACAAAGATACGAACAGGAAAAAAAAGCTGCGAAAGAGAAGGGTCAGGCCGCTGTCAATGCCGTTATACTAAAAAACAATGCTCTCCAGAGAGCAGCCGAAAAGGCGCGCAATGAATTCTGTAAAAAAGTTTCAAATCATTCGGCCCGAATCACCCTCTCTTCGTACAGTGGCATTCACAATTACAATTGGCCCCATTATATTCATCACCATGTCCATCAGGAGGATCTGTTCCTGGCGTACGATAAAATACGACAAATGGTCATTGACTATGGAGAGGTGTTTGCAATGGACTCTGAAATTTGGGAAAAACAGACCTCGGAACGACAGGATAATTTTCTGAAATTACTTGCCGAGGATGGGGTACACACACTGATTATAGTTTCGTACAAATAATTATGGTCTTAATTCGTTTGGCAGATAACCTTTCCCTCTAGACTATTTTTTTATTTTTTTTTATTGAGAAATCCTTTTAAAAAACGAGCTGGGCCGCTGTTTTTTCTTCTGGAAAATAGTATGGAAGATTAGGCCAAAATATTTTACGACAGTGACCATAACATAAGACAAGGCCGGACACAGACAAAATGATTGACATATAGATTGTTGATGCGATAAATGCAGAAATAATGAGAATGATACCACTCAAAACTGCCAAGATGTCTGCCCAGACAGGCCAAAGTATTTCACGACCGTATCCATAACGACAGACGGCGATGGCAGTATGACAAAGAATAAGAAATATGAACACTGAAACGGGCGCTATAGTAGGCCAAGATAACCATAGAAATGTTGGGAAAATAATAAGAAGTGCAACATCAAAAATAATAGTGGACCATATCAATGGTGTTTTCTCAGATAATCGGATCATCGGCGGAATATCACTCTAAATATCACTCTTAAATAATATCATTGTCAGTATTTTTTACGCATGCTCTTAAAACATGTATTTACATTAGTACAAGTCGGTGTTCATTAATGCGTGAATGCTGTATTTGTTATTTAAAGTGCCATAACTTTGTCACTTTGGATTGTGGCCATCAGTTGTGCAAACGTTGCTGGTTGAAGTGGAAATCAACGGAATTGATTGTGTACAAGAAACCATTTCCCACCTGTCCGACGTGTCGTGCTGACCAGAGGCCACCTCGTCGACACACGGCGGTTTCTTTCATTGTTTTTCTTCTTTTTGTGTTTGTGTATTGTTTCGAAGAGCGTGCCAATCTTTCATAAATTCTGCCGATGGTCTTAACCGAGGTCTTTCTTTGATACTGGGTTCTTTGGGTATTGCCACTGGTGCCACGTACTCCATTTCACCGCCCATGACACAGTAAGGTTCCCACGAGTACGCGGGTGCTAAACACCGTCGTTCCGCCAGTCTGGTACTGATACGAATGGGACCATCGGCTTGTGAATCAACATAAAAGAGCTGTTGTTGACCATCGACTTGTTCTGGGCGGAGACAGGTAAAATGTTGGTTCATGGGTTGATGGACAATCATGCCGCGAAATTGTTCGTTTTTTAAAAGTGTTTCCAAAGAATCCCCTGACCATTGTCGACATTGCCGCGACTCAACGGCGCGATGTATTTTGTACCCCCGTAACTCGAGAGCAGTGATAATTGCAGCCACTGACCAATCGCCGCCCATTGATTCGTGGTTGATAATGGGGTCTCCCGTGTCCTTTTCTATTTTGACACAGGCAGTGTGCATGTCATTGGTGACCATTGCAGCACTTTTAAACATATTTTGAATAGCGTGAAGTCCGCATTGATTGTTGTGTTGACGCACAAAAAACATTATCTTTGTTTTTGTTTGGTATGTTTATATAGTTGTGAATTATTCTCTACTTGTTCTCGTTTTTTTATGGATATGTAGTATATATATTTGATTTTTTTTGTTGCATTCATGAACGATAGTACCATTTTACTGTTAACTGCTTTGAGTAGTATTATATTTTCTTACATTGTCGTGACCCTTTTTGATACGGACGGCACCACTGACGATGCGCTCAGCCGCGATTTGAACCAGCTGCTGATGCAGATGTCGACATTGATGGTCAGTATTTTGTTTGAGCCCGTGCAAGAGTTGGCTAGCATTTCAATTGGTTTATTGACCATGTTAATAACTCGGTTGAAGTGGGTGGTAGTTTTTCTCATGTTTTTGGCATTGACCCTGTTGATGCATTACTACCATGCTTCTATATTGACTATTGTTGACGACGGTTGGACATGTGCTGTAGCGCCCCTGATGAAAAATATATTTACACCGTTGTTACAAGTGGCTCGACTGTTCTACGCTCTTTTTATTCCGATTGTCAACGCTTTTATTGTGTTGCACGGCCAGTTGTTGAAGGCTTGGTACATAACTGCGGTCAAGTGTAACCAGCGTGTTTTTTTGAGTGCGTTTGGCGAGGGTGCGCTGGTTGTTAAATCATTTTCGGCGTCGACTGCTGGATTTTTTGGATACGCCTCTACAAATGAAAACAGTGGTGGAAATTTTATGACCAATGATTTTAAATTTGGTGATGCCTTGAGTCACGGTATGAAAGCGTTGTCAATGATGGAAGATGTGGCCATTTGTGCATGTGCTCGTTTTGAATTGCCACTTAATTTGTTGTTTATTCCAACTCACGAGCCCCATCTGGTGGCCGCCATTGACAACTATTACCAGATGTTTGTGCGCATTGGTCAATCATTTTTTAGCATTATCGAAGGCAAACTCCCGGACATTTATCGTATTAATTTTAAATACGAGCGTTATCTGTTAGAACTGGGAATGGCCATGGATTCGATTATGTTTGAGGGTTTTGAAAAGGTGTTGTACGAATTGTCCATAGGATTGACGCAGGGCACTGCGGTTGAAAAACAAAAGCATGCTTTTGTATTGAAGAATCGACCTTTGGAGGGACCCTTTACCATTTCGGCCCACAATACGGTGGCTTTGTGGCACGCGGCTACGACAATTGGCTTCAATGGACCACTCCATTTGATGGCGATTTTTGACAACAAGCATCAAACCTCGTTCGATGTGGAGATGTGGTCGATGACAAAATCGCTGTCGCAATTGCACAAGGCCGTTTATGCCCAAGCATCTTTGATGCAATGGTTAACCTACGTCATCAAAACATTTGTTACTGACGCGGACACTGCGCTCCAAATATTAAAAGAGGAGACAATTCCGTTGGATTTACATTGTGACTGGGCTGACGACGTGGCCCAATATCGCTTAGTACCGTTGCACGAGACCGTCGGATGTTCCTATTATTATTATGGCATTTACACCTGGAATATACCGTTCATTGCTTGGGGGGCCATCGTTGAATTACTGATTAAAAGTGTCTTTTCAAACAAACAAGATATGTTTCGTACTTTGCAACGATGGGAGGGACCGTCCATTGCCCGCAACAAAGTCTACGATTGTCAGGAACGGGCCTCGTTGAGTGCTTATGACTATTCGATGGTCGAATCCCCCGATAACAACCCCTATCTCGGTGGTTGGATATGGACCCAGGACGGTGGCAAATGTCAATGCGATTTTCACTACGGGTCGACCCTTGACGAAAACGAACCAGTCTACAATCCTTGGTGCGGACAGCCCAATTTAAATTTCGATGTGTTTGCCCCCATGGACGCAATGATTATGCACCTGTCTCACGGCATTTTGGGTCCCGGTTTTGGCGATGCCTTTCCGTTTGTAGATATTTCCGATGCCGGTGTTGGAATCAAAGTCGAAGGACCGGACGGGGAACTCGTCGATAAATTTATCAAGATACCACGTGCGTTGGTTCCAATCACCCGTACGGCGGTGGAATCAGCTCGGGTATTGATTCGAGTGGCATTGTCATGGAATGACATTGTGACGGGACACTGGTTCAATTACCCCGTCAATTGTGGTCATGGTCTGAACAATTTGCACATTGAAAAAAAATTCATAAACAGATTGACATTGCGAGGAGCACAGGGAGACTTGCCCCAGTACTGGACATCACTTACCGCTGTCCAAAAAAACGCTCAAAGATGGAATGGTTGTGGGGAAAAAAAATACAAGTCAACGTCGAAGCAATTGAAAATATGTGAAGACAACGAGAATTCAGATTGTATGTGTTCCTACTTGCGACCGTTGAAATCGACCTCTCCATGCATGTGCATTTCACGCTACCCAGATTTGGACGTGACTGCTTCCAATCAAGAAGTGGGCGACTTATTAGATGACCGATTTACATCGGCCGCCGTCTCGGAACATTGGTGCAATTCGTTGATAATAGAATGGACTTTTCAAAACACTGGAGCGTTTGCAGACGCATTGGATTATATGGTGTCTCTCGGTCCAATCAATCCCAATTGCGATGTGGCGGACAGGGCGTCGAACGGTGAGTCATTGGCGTCCGACAAACCAGAAAACAGGACCAAATCAGTGTATTTAATTGCAAACACCCCCACCCTCAGTTTCTTGGGCCAATTTGTAGATGCAAAAACAAAATTAAATCATATTAAAGATTTGTATGCGGATAGTGAAACGGGATGCACTGTCAAACCCGGTGAAACGGTAAACGGGACTTGGCGCCGTGCAGAATGGTTTTGTGACGACTCTGAAAGATTTAAATCAATTTCTGAATTGAACGATTTCACATTCAAAGACTGGTCACATATATCTGCTCAGAACAGAGACATTAAACAGGTACAAGAAACTACACCGGGTTGTCGCATTTGGGGCAGATTTGATTTCTTCTGTTCCGCTGGTCTCTACGTACGCAATTCTAAACGATTGACCATGAACATTGGACGACAAGTGTTGCACAATGGTATCAGCATCATGGCGGGCAATTATGCCGACATTAATTTGGACACATTGCCTAGAATGTGTGACTATGAACGGCAACAGGGGGCAATCGCGGCCATGATAGCTGGTCTCATTCCTAATATACGCATTGGATTAAAAAGGGCATTTGCCAAGTACATCAACATGGTCATTCAAGTCGTGTACATACAGTACACTCGATTCATATTGGTCTTTGGTAAAATGGTGACAAGTGTCATCATGAATTTCAAAGATATGACCAAAGATACATTGATTCAAACTTTCGAGTCGGCGGTGGACACTCAAATAGATAGTGTATTTTGGGCATTTATTTATTTTTGGGAAACCACTGGTGAATTACTCAACGAAATCAAACCTGGAGCAGGGGCAGTATGTGAGAGCATTGTTCAAATATTTGGGGTTATTCGAGAAGCAATCAAAGATGGATTGGTCAATCTAATTGCGCAAGTGGTTGAATTAAGTATGCAATTTGTAGCAGCCTTGGCCGGCAACAAAGACATTATTGGACCAATGTTTGAAAATGCTTTCAAACTGTGGGCAAAAATTCAAGCCATCCTTGTCCAGAAAATGTGGTCGATTTTGGGGGCCGCCTTCGATTTTTTCACAGTCAATGGAGAAGGTAAAGAGGGATTTGGTGTGATATTGAAAACAATGGCCTCCACAGTCTGCGAACTACTAAACACAGTCATGGGCACAATCAATGGCATTTTAGGGGGGGCATTGGGGTGGAAAAAACAAGAGTGTTTAAAAATGGATACCGATGGTCGCCGGCTTCAAGAACAGGATATAGACATTACCCAAAAAATTGCAGAAACATTGGAATGGAACGGAACATCGGTCTGCGACCATTTCATGACCGATGTTGCTCACTACAAATATGACGAATTACGGCCACTAGAAAAAGCTACATGGTTGGAATGCATTGAATATAAATATTTGGGCATTCAACTACAGTCACTCTTGGGGTCGAACAAATTTCCAGACGACTTTTTTTACAATTGGAAACGAAAATACATGGTGGCCTTTGACTCGCTGTTTGCTATTAAAATAATATTAGAACACTACAGTATGACCAACGACAGAGACTGGGGTCAAATACGACTCATCATGCTGGAAAAGGGCATCGACGCGGACTTGTACATCAAAATGGTACAATCCTTGTATTCCGTTTCGGGCAAATTAATTCATACTTTTCAATTGACCAATGTGGTCGAGACAGTCGTGGGGTTTTTTGACCCACAATATCAAAACGAAGCCAACCCAAGCGAATCGGCCAAAATCTGGAGAACTTATTCCAAATTCAAGATTGCCGCAGATACCACCGCGTCAGAATGGACAAGACGGGACATGTCCAAACAAGTGTATCAGGCCAAAGATGCAATGATAGAAGTGAATCAACATTTGCACAAATGGTGGGCAACCGTTGGCACAGAAGGTACCGCTTCGACACACACGACTCGTACATTTGGAAAATTGAAACGCAAAATTTTAAAAGGTTGGCATCACATGAACGCGGTCAATGACGACCATCGGCGCAAAAAATTAAAAACACCCTTGGTCACACATATCAAAACTTGCAAAGAACGAGGAGATGGTGTCACAGGACCCACATGGTGCACCAATTGCAACATAATGGACAATGCTGTAGAAGCAATCATCATTCAGACCAAAGGATTAAGCAACTTTTACACCAATACACAATACGGATTGCCATGGATATTGGAAAACGTGACCTTGTATTTTGACGAATTGGCACAATACAATTCTGAGTTTTTTGGTTCAACATTTACAAAACTGTCAGAAACAGAAACACCCATCATTCCAACAGATGCTACGCGGTGGACCTTTTACGTTGCAAGAGATTGGGAACTTCTCTTGGACGACTTGTGGTTGTACATGGGAAATGCCTCACACAAACAACAATGGTTGAACCAAGTTGACAAATTACTAAATGCTTCCAAAGATTTTGTCAGTGTCACCGACAGCACATACATACCATTCTATGGGTACAGTTTCTTTCATGTCTACGATTATATTTTTTTCAGTACTTGCAGCTTGGAAAAAAGTATTTTTGTCACAACTACCACACGAGAACAAAGATTGGAGTACATGGACAACGCTATCATCGCCTGCATCATTCTAATTCTGGTCATTGTGACATCCACTACATGGTCGGCAATACCGTTGGTATGGATGGCCAACACATTGGTCATCGCAACCCTTGTCAATTTCTTATACTTGTACATGGTCTACGGCTATATGATTTCCTGCTATCCCCTGTCGCCGTACACTCTTGTTGAAGACATCAATGCTTGGTATCAGTCGCGACTGGACCCGGGCTGTTTTTATAAAAATTTTCCCAATTTGGCCATAAATCCATCCGAAGATACTTGTTTGACCTGCTCCATCGCCGACCCATGGACCCAAGTCAACATTGACATCAACGACAAAATTTTCAAAGCCAACAAAAACAACAATTCGACCTTTTGGCAACAAGATTTGATAAACATTTCGATTGGAATTTCTCAATCTTATATCGATTGCGCACAATACGTGTCAAATACTACTATTGGCACTCAACTGACACTGCCGGTACTTATGGAAGAATATTTTATTTTTTGGCCGTCCATATTCTGGTTGCGCTGGAAATTTCCCAGCATTGGGACGACCATCGTGGAATGGGGATTGTTTTCACTCGATTCGGTCTTGGGAAAATTGGCACTGAGCGCTTACCAACAAGAACCGGTCGATGTTGTGTGGATTGAATGTTACAATGTCATGTGGCTCGACAACATTGTTGCGGGAATTGTTGTTGTGACTGGGACTTACATCGCTCTGAAAATGGCAGTGTTGGCGCTGCGGACTCTCATACAGCTCACCATCTTTGCAATGTACACATACACCACTCTGGGGTATCTGTCACTGTCACTCGAGAAATCAGTTGTAGAAAAAGCTAAACTACAATAAAAATACAGCTGACTCTTTAACATATCCTAAAATATATATAAGACATATGTGAAATGATTATTGTTGTAGTTGAATATATTATCAAAATGTCTTCTTTTCCATCAATGTTTCGTTGCCCAATTACCCTTGCCCTTATGCAAGACCCTGTCAAGGCTCCGGATGGTCACACATACGAACGTAGTGCTATTGTGAAAGCCATCCGACTCAAAGGAATCTCGCCTTTGACACGGCAGCCAATGTCTGTGGAGCAGTTGATACCAGATTACACTTTGAAATCTGCCATTGAGGAATTGGCGACAAGCAAGAACTCTGACGAACCCTCCCCTCCCGCGGTGGTCAATGCGACCGTCTGCACTACTGGCACCATGACTGAATTGACCTTGAGCTCTCCGGACAGGGAAGCAGGTCCCAAACATGTGGTTTTTGTCATTGATATCTCTGGCTCGATGCAAACCGAAGTCGTGTCGTCAACCGGGGAATCTGACGGATACTCTGTACTGGATGTTGTCAAACACGGCATCCTTACCTGCCTCATGGGACTTCGCGATTGTGACAAGGCATGTCTCGTGACTTATTCGACCACTGCCCGGGTTGTATTCCCTCTCCGTCGAATGGATGCAGGTGGAAAGGGATTGGCAAAAGTGGCACTTGCTTGTATTCATTCTGAAAATTCGACCAACATTTGGAGCGGTCTCGAACTTGCCATTGACCAAATTCCACAAGGTGGTGTTGTATTTTTGCTCACCGACGGTCAGCCCAATATAAGACCCCCGCGTGGAGAAATAGCAATGTTGAAAGCAAAAATGGACGGTCGGGACGACATAGTTCTCAATACTTATGGCTTTGGCTACAATCTGGATTCGGAACTGTTGTTTGAGTTGGCTCGGACAACACAGGGTTCTTATGCGTTTATCCCTGACATTGGTCTTGTTGGGACTGTGTTTATCCATGCCATTGCCAATTTGCGAACAAGTGTGTCCACCAACATCCAATTGTGTATGGAAACGGAAGGCACAGTGAATCTGCCTGGCATTGTCGCAACCTCTTGGGGGTATACGTTACCAATTGGTCAAATCACCCAATCCCGCAACATTTTTATCGACTGCGACCAGCCTGTTCGGCTCAGCATATTAGATGTGGACATTGTTGAAGTCAATCGTGATTGTGGTAATTCTGACCATCAACTCGCTGCGATTGGAATTCTCAAATGTCACCAACTTGCAAAAGTGAACCCCGATACCAGTACCAAATATTTGAATGAATTGATTTCAACGATGGCCACACCGGGGGTGGTTGAAGATTTGACCGGTCAAGTGCGAGAAGCAATAATGTTTTATCATAAATGGGGCAAACACTATATGCCTTCGCTTGCTCTTGCACATTTGACTCAACAGTGCAATAATTTCATGGACAAGGGGGTTCAAGACTACGGCGGTGTCACCTTTCAAGAAATACGGACTTCTCTCGACACCATGTTTAACAAATTGCCAGCACCAGCACCAACACATCGCCGACGCATCGAAGAGGCTAGTCGTTCTATGGGGCGTCCTCCTACCGCCGTACCTTTGCGAATGGCAACCTACAATACATCGGCCGGACCGTGTTTTGCTGGGCCATGCATTGTCACAATGGCAGACCGTAGCAATAAATCTTGCGAGGAAATTGTCAAGGGCGATGTTGTCTCAACTTCGATGGGCGCTGCCAAAGTATTGTGTGTGTTGAAAACGCATTGCAAAAACAATACTATTAAATTGGTGCAAAAAGGTTCGTTGTTGGTGACACCTTGGCATCCCATTCAAATCAATGGCCAATGGGATTTTCCCATCCATCACGGCAAAGCCAACGATGTTTCGTGTGATGCGGTCTACAGTTTTTTATTGGAGGAAGGTTTTCAAGATATGGAGATTGAAGGAACAAAATGCATTACATTGGCCCATGGTATCCAAGACGACAACGTTGCAAGTCATCCTTTTTATGGTACTAATCGTGTCGTGGATACTTTGAAAAGTTCGCTACAATTTGAGAGTGGATGTGTCGAGTTGGAAGGAGGAAATTGTCTAATAATCAATGCCGAAAACAATTTGGTGTGTGGGTTGCGATTTGCAGTATAAATGTATGTACTTTTAATATATCATGGAAGTTGTTACGGGAAAATTAGTAAGGCCATCGTCAGAACGATTGACCCGCTGGACCAAACTTTTGTTTCTTTTCCACTTGGTTTTTTTTGTGCATCATGCTTCTCGCGTTGGTCACCAATCGATGATGGAACTGGTCATAACATTTTTCGTCTGTGGAGTATGGGTTCCTTTATGTGGATTGTCCGGGGCCTCCAAGAATAATCAAACTACATTGCTGTTGTTTTCTGGCATCGAATACTGTTTGAGTGTGGTCACTCTGTTTAACATTCTGACGTTAGCAACATTTCTCACGGCTTTGAACGATGGCTGTGCCACCTGTGCTGCTATTTTCGACAAGGGAAGTGATAAGTGCCAATACGGGAGAGGCCATAACAAAAAATGGTTAAACATTAGTCAATCGGACTGCGAGAATTTCCCCACTTTTGCTGAAATCGGGTTTAACACTTTTTTGATGACTTCTATTGCAGGTATAGGATGTTGTGCTGCATTTACTGCACGTCAATTAGCACAAGACAATCGTGTTGTGGTGGTGGTGGCTTGTTCGAGTGTCGAAGACCCGGCCGAGGTCGAAGACCCAACCGAGGTCGAAGAAGCTGCTTCAGAGATTTAACGCGACCTGGTTAATAATATGGAATAATATATTGACACATTAGAAAAATACCCTACTTAAACAGCCTAATTTGTGCACAATGAAATTCATATACTTTTTACTCATATTGTGCCTAAGTTTGCAAAATGTAATGGTGCTTTCAAAAGGCAACATGACAAACGTGACAGAAAACGTCAACACGACGTATCAGATTGTGGCGCACGAAACCGCACCGATTGTCAACTGTACCGGCGTCAACACTCCATACCATGGCTGTACCGCCCAAGCATGTACCGGCGTCAACACTCCGTACGCCGGATGTACCACTCCAACATGTACCGATGTTGACGTTCCGTACCATGGCTGTACCGTCCAAGCATGTACCGGCGTCAACACTCCGTACGCCGGATGTACCACTCCAACATGTACCGATGTTGACGTTCCGTACCATGGCTGTACCGCCCAAGCATGTACCGGTGTTGACGTTCCGTACGCCGGATGTACCGTCCAAGCATGTACCGATGTTGACGTTCCGTACCATGGCTGTACCGT
>Ga0209709_10002113_pt1 | contig 17655 bp, 20 predicted proteins | sample ArcticOcean_MG_C_2_FD_187435 | JGI IMG/M metagenome (GOLD analysis project Ga0209709, IMG submission 187435) | Marine microbial communities from western Arctic Ocean - ArcticOcean_MG_CB4_136 (SPAdes) (version 2) | ecosystem: Environmental > Aquatic > Marine > Oceanic | place: Arctic Ocean... | reverse complement strand
GTGGTATCGGTATGCATATTCACAACATTCGTGGTAACAAATCAAAAATTAGGGGTACAAATGGACAATCTGATGGTATTATCCCAATGCTTCGTGTTTTCAATGCGACTGCTAGGTATGTTAACCAGGCTGGTCGTCGTAAGGGGTCTATTGCTGTTTACATAGAACCATGGCATGCGGACATCATGGATTTCCTTGAACTTCGTCTGAACCAAGGTGACGAAGAAGCTCGGTGCCGTGATCTCTTCTCCGCCATGTGGATTCCCGATCTCTTCATGAAAAGGGTTGAAGAGGGTGGTAATTGGTCTCTCTTTTGTCCAGACACAGCGAAGGGTCTTTCCGATGTATATGGTAAGGAATTTGACGAATTGTACACCAAGTATGAGGAAGAAGGTCTCGCCCATACAACCATCCCTGCTGCTGATGTATGGAAGGCAATTCTCAGATCTCAGACGGAGACTGGAACACCTTACATGCTTTACAAAGATGCGTGCAACTCGAAGAGTAACCAAAAGAATCTTGGTGTCATCAAGAGTTCTAACCTGTGTACCGAGATTATCGAATACACTAATAAGGATGAGACTGCTGTTTGTAACTTGGGATCTATCGCCCTCCCCAAGTACGTGAACAAAGAGACCAAGACTTTCGATTATGAAAAGCTTCATGAAGTGACCAAGATTGTCACCAAGAACTTGAACCGTGTAATTGATCGTAACTTCTATCCAGTGGAGACTGCCAGGCGATCGAATATGAAACATAGACCCATTGGTCTCGGTGTTCAGGGTCTCGCAGATGTATTCATCCTTTGTGGTCTCCCTTTTGACTGTGAAGAGTCACGTCTCATGAATGCGCATATTTTTGAGACTATGTATCACGCATCATTAGAGGCTTCCTCTGAACTGGCTGAAGTGGATGGTTCATATGAAAGTTTTGAAGGGTCTCCCACGTCACAAGGTATCCTCCAACCGGATATGTGGGAGGGTGAGACCAAGTTTAGTGGTCGCTACGACTGGGACGCAATGCGCGAACGCGTAAAGACGAAGGGGCTCAGGAACAGTCTTTTGATGGCACCTATGCCTACCGCATCCACTGCTCAGATTTTGGGTAATAACGAATGCTTCGAACCATATACTACTAATATTTACCTACGAAGAACCATCGCTGGTGAATTTGTTGTGGTGAACAACCATCTCGTCAATGACCTAAAAAAACGGGGACTTTGGTCAAAAGAAATGAAAGATCTGATGGTGAAGGCTGGTGGGTCAATTCAAAATATTGTCGATATTCCAGATGATATTAAATCATTATACAAAACCGTATGGGAAATTAGTCAAAAATGTATTATTGATATGGCAGCGGATCGTGGTCATTTTATTGATCAGTCACAATCCATGAATCTATTCATGGAAAGTCCGACCATGTCAAAACTATCATCAATGCATATGTATGCGTGGAAATCTGGACTCAAAACTGGTATGTATTATCTTCGATCTAAAGCAAAGGCTCGACCAATCCAGTTCAGCTTAGAACCAGAGTGTGTGGCGTGTTCGGCTTAAAGTTTACATGACTTATATACTCAGAAAGTCATGGATAAGAATAGTGAAAATATTCAATTAAATGAATATAATAACAGAAAAATTGTCGTTAGTACAAAACAAGGAACCCCATTTCGTATGCAGTTCCCTAGGATGTACATGCCTTTCGGTGTTTCAGGTTTTACACCTGAAGTTGGACAAACTAAATATAATATTGACTTCGCTATCAAGGGATATGAGGAAGATGACAGTTATATGAAAAAATACTACGATTCTATTCGTAAAATTGAAGATATGGTAATCGATTCAGTAACTGAACAGAGTGAACGTATTTTCGGTAAAAAAATGACACGAGCTGAACTAGTGCCAATGTTCAATTCTAATATCAAAATCTCTAATGATCGAGAGCCCAAATTTAGGGTTAAGGTGGACACTGATATGGAGGATAATATCAAAGCACCAATTTACAATTCTGATAAAATCGTTATCAAAGATGAAGTTTCAAACGGTCTCTATGCAAGGAATTCTGGACATGCTATTGTTGAACTCAATAGCGTATATTTCTTGAACAGGATGTTTGGTTGTACTTGGAAATTATATCAACTCGTCGTATACGAGCCTCAAAATCTTAAAGGATTTCAATTTATTGTTTAAATGATTTATCGAAGCATAGGAAGACGCTGACCCCGAGCATTCATCCTGAAGTTTCCACCTTTTGGACCCACCATCACGGGTGCACCACCCTGAACACCTACTGCCATAGCACCCATCCGCTTGGCAGCATTGGCCTGTGCGGAGTTCAACTTTGATGTACCAAATTTAATCGCATTTTGGGTCATTTGTTGACCTTTAGCCTTCGCAGCCGCCTTCATCTCACCGACGGCGTTCTTGGCCATATTTTTCGCAACATTTTTTGCTTGTTGTGCAGCGGCCTTCGCGGCCATTTTTGCCATAGCAGCAAAACCCATAGTAATATATTAGTTACCTATATTTTATTTACCAACTTGCGATACAACATTTGTTCCCATTTGGTTTAAAAATGCGGGTGTGGGTTTATAATTTCTACCACTGGATGTGTTTACGTATGTACCACCATTGGCACCCTGCATAATTCGACGTCCCTGGGTATCAAGATAATTTGTTGCAATATTCGCATTGAATTGGAGACCTCTCGACACAGCGACTTGTTTAGCTTTCTCTAGAGCTTGCATTTGAGCTTGTTGCACCATAGCGAGCGCTTGTTCGTGAGCTTTTTGAGCCATGGCATAACCTTGAGATTGTGCTTGCTCTGCTAATGATTTACCACGAGCTCTAGCTGCCGCAGAATCACCATTCCCGGTATTTTTGTTTTTGGTGGCGTTGTTAGTGTTATTGCCACGAGCCTGGTTATTGTTACCTCGAACCTGGTTGTTGTTACCTCGAACCTGGTTGTTGTTACCTCTAACCTGGTTGTTGTTACCTCCAACCTGGTTGTTGTTATTTTTCACCATAAGATTAGGATTACGCGCGCTATTGTTTGGCACCTGGTTCTGGTTGGTCGAAGCCATTATTACTTTTTAACAATATTTTTATTCATCATCAAAATACGGTAGATAGTCTGAGCCTCCTTAAGTAATTTACCTTGAATTCTGGTAAATTCCTTTGGGTCTAAACCTAGCTTGAGTTTTGCGATTTTTACTGAATCTTCCCAACGTTTGAGAGACATTATTACTATATATATACAAAATTTTACTGCATCTTATCTATTTTTTTCTCATATTCCTTTGTACCTGATTTGGGTTGCAATTTGAATCCAGTTTTCTTGGGTTTGAAAACCTTCACCATCGCCTTCTTCCCTTCCTTCTTCATTCGGGAAAGGGCAGCTTTACTAGCCGCCTTGGATACAATACGACCATCCTTCATGAGTAGGTCTTTCTTTGCGAGACCACCGGGGGTTTTATCAGCGTTACCATGGAATACTTCAGCGCGAGAACCGACTGTCATTTATATTAAGCACGGAAAATTTTCTTGATGTCCAATATTGAAATTTTAGCCGATACCCTGTTCACAGGAATTTGAGTTTTCACTCTTTCATCATTCAAAACTTCTGAACAGACAATAGACTTGTGTCCCTGGAGTGCCATCATTTCTTCTTCAACACTCACGAAACGCGCACACTCTTTGTAAATCAATTTTTTCACATAGACAGCCTGTGTTTGACCTGTACGATGACTACGAGCAATCGCCTGAAGTTCCGTCGCTGGATTCCACGCAGGTGCCATAATATAAACTCGTGTGGCTTCCTGTAAATTTAGACCCTGTCCACCACTTTTGATCTGAATAATAAAGACGGCACCAGAGGATTCATTTTTGAACCGATTGATCTGTTTAACCCTTTCCTCCTTTGGTACGGATCCATCTATTCTATAGACCGGACAATCTAACTGTGATTGAATGTAATTCATTTCCCCCTTAAACTGACAAAACACCAGACTCTTTTCAGTTGGATGTTCCCCAATCATTCTGAAAAGAGTTTCCATCTTGTTCGAACGACCTTCCCATTTACTTGGTGTAGTTTCATTTTTAGATGCGATACCATTCAAATACATTTGTGGCCAAATCATACATTGACGCGCACGAAGAAGGCACTCCAAAATAACCATATTTTTAGAATTGAGACTTTGAACTTCTCTAAACGCATCTCTAATTGTGTCTTGTGCTTCCATAAATACACATTCATAAAGTGCCTTTTCATCAGGTAACATATCAAGTTCCACATTTTCAAAATGACACGGTGGAAGTCGTAAGCGTTCACTAATTTTTGCCAGATCTTCTTTAGTTCTGCGAAGAATGTAAATGTCTTTAATCTCTTTGGTTCGTCCTTGAACAAAGTTTCTGGAAATCCCCAAAAAGACACAGAGAGATACAAAATCCTCCATCGAATTAAATACAGGTGTACCTGTCACCAACCATCGAATTTCCGATTCGAGACGACAGACACATTTGAATAATTTTGATGTTTTATTTCTGATTTCATGTGCTTCGTCTAAAATGATACGATTCCATTTAACCGTGTGAAGTGCAGTTTTAGATTCGACTGTACCACCTTTCACTGTAAGTAAAGTATAGGGTGCGATCGTTATATCAGCGGTACGATCAATTTTTCTACCCGGTCCATCGAAAATGCTGATAGTTAAACTTGGTGCAAAACGATTAATCTCTTCTGCCCATTGTGTGATAATTGATTTGGGTACGATGATGAGTGTACGAGCCTTTGGATTTCCAAGTATAGTAGAAATCAGCTGAACAGTCTTACCCAGACCCATTTCGTCACATAGAAACCCACCTTTTGGTCCAGTTTCTTGATTCTCCATCCCGATCATCCATTTCACACCATCACTTTGATAAGGTATGAATAGACGTCCATTTAGTCCTTCAATCTTCATAGAAATAGTCTTCCTCTGGATTTGCTTCAATTTCACAAATAAGAGGTTCAACTTCTTTTTTCTTACGAGTTTTCTTCAACTTAGGTGCAGGGAGTTCATCTAGGTGTTCCCTAAAATAGAGAACTTTGTCCCAAAATTCTCTCATAATTGGTAGATTGGTTTTCCACCATTCACGGTCACGAGGTACATTGACAACGTCAAACTCTTCAGGTTTCGGCCAATTTGTTTCGGCTGGTTTATATTGAATGAAATCAGCTGATTCAAGGTCTAAAATTTCCATACATAACTGAAGCTGTGGCATGTAATGGATAGGCACCTCACCAGGTACAATCTGTCGCATCGGTGGACATTTAATCTCAACCAGTTTACCAGATTCGGATACACCATCGGGGCTTCCACCAAGCCATGAGTGTACCGGGTGAGGACATAGACCAAGTTCGTGTACGATCTCCCCGTGTCGCTCTTCATATAAAATTCGTGCTTCATCTTCATATTTCTCACCGTGTCGTGTAGCCGCGTTCCCAGTAAACTTTTCACCTAGACCACATTTTTTTAACAAAAGACCAGCAGGTGTTTCATATTTATTCACACCAATAGCTGTAGCTGCGTCACTCGCAGTCAACATTTTACCACGAAGGGCTAACCATTCATCAGATTTCTGGGCAGCATATTCCCTTTCTAAAGCAGCTTTGACATTCGGATGCATATTAAACTATTGTAAATTATAACTTTTAAGCTGGTCGAAAAACAACTTAGCTGCGTTTTGTTCAGCTTGTTTCTTACTTTTCGCTGTTCCTCTGCTCATAAACTGCCCGTTAACGAATATATCGATATAAAATATCCCCTCGTGGTGAGCAGAAACCCTGTATTCGGGGAGTTGTAGATTATTCAATTGACAGTAACGCATGAGATGGTCCTTAAAATTGTCATCAATCATAATGAGATTCATATCAATATATTTAGGGTCATTGTAAATTCTCAAAACAAATTCTTTAGCATGGAGAAGTCCGAGATCCATATAAATCGCGCCAATAAGTGCCTCAAAAACGTCTTCTAAAATTTTTGGGTTATTATTCCAACCATTACGCATCCCCTTCTCATCCATTATAACAATGTGTTCAAGACCGAGTATTTTGGCTATATGGGCTAATGTTTCTCCACGAACGAGCTTCGTACGGGCTTTGGTAAGGAATCCTTCTTGCCTACTTTCATATTGGTCAAATAAAAATTTAGTAATAACGAAACCTAATACGGAGTCACCAATAAATTCAAGTGTTTCGAATGATTCATTTAATTTTTCATATTCTTTTAGTGCAGATTTATGCGTAAATGCCTTTTGGTACAAATCAAGGTTTTTGATCTTTGTACCAACAAGATGTTCAATTTGAGGTTTGGTGACGAATGTCACCATATTATTAGTAGTATGTTTTATTTGTTTAAGCCTTTACAACTTCCTTCTTGATGTAATGAGGAGAGAGATACTTCTGAAGGTTGAGATAGGTCACGATGACATCAGCTGGAGGAGCGAGGAGATCACGGAGCTTCTCGTCAAGGACAATTTGACGACCGTTTTCGGGATGCTTTAGACCCTGCTCAATAATGTATTTGTTCACGACCTTAGTGACTTCGGAGCGCGAAATCAATTCACCTTCGGGAAGCACCAGGAACTCACGCAACTTAGGTGTGATTTCCTGCTTGCGATTGAAACCATTGTTCGCGGCACGAGCCTTGGCCTTCTCACCATCGGGATCCTCCTGGATACTCTTCACCTTGCGAACAAGCTTGACAAGAGATTTAACATCAGAGCGGAGAGCAGTAATTTCGGTTTGAATGGTTTCAAGAGACATTATACCTTATTTAGATGTCATATCTTTAAGTTACAATAACAGTAGGAAAATAGAACCTAAAATTATCGTCAAAAAAATTAGTACTTTCATATTAATATCCAGATTCCTGATCCTAAATTTGGGTTTTACAGGTTTTGGGGATTTGGGGCGTTTGATGATATGAAAAGGTTGCTTAGGTATCTTACCTGGGCATCCACCAGCACAGCAATCTTTTGGGCATGGTATGACATGTGGACCTCGACGCACTCCACAAAATTGTTCTTTTTTTGGATTTAATACGTCATCATATGCGTAACATCTACATTCGTCGATAACATTACAGACCATATTAATATATCACGATATATTAATGGACGAAAAAAGTTATTCAAAAAATGCCATTGACGGGTTTATGAAGGAAAATTTATTTTTTAAAGATGCAAAATTGAAAAAATATTTCGACAGGAATGAACAAAGAGATTTGGGAAAATTCAGACAGCGTTTACATGATAAATTTCCTGATAAGAATCTCGAAAAAATGGTATACGTAATGGTCACAGATTCTATTCGTGATATAATACTCGATACTATTGGGGAACTCACCCAAAAATTAAAATCATCTGGTGACCTGATCGTCAGTGGTGGTGAAGCATTCAACTTGTATATGGATTTCAATGACCGTATCATAACTACAGATATAGACGCGAAATTTGTTCCGTATATGAAAACAAATGATAAATATTTTGGTAAACTTCAAGCACTCAAATTATTACTATGGGATATGCTTGGGAAATATGCGAAAAATCTGAATGTGCGAATCAAGAAACGAGTTATGTCATTCCGAGACAAGTACAGTAAACTATTCAAGTTTGTAGGTATTGGTTTTAGTAATTCTGGACCATATGTAACCAGGAGGTACACACTCATAAAAAAGAAGAAAAGTAGTATAACGAACAAGCCAAGTCAAGATGATGTATTCATTGATGTAGAATTGTTCGCACTTGATCTCAATATACGGTTCTTTTCACCTACCACTGGACGAATTAAATTAGAAACACTTGGTGGTATACTAGATATTCCATTTATGCGACCGAATGAATTTGGATATGAAGTGGGACAAACTAAACATAGAGGAATCGTATATCGAAATCCAGTTACAGGAAAGATGATAAATAATCAAAAATTATTTATAGCTAGTAAAGAGTTTCTAGCTGAAGATATATATCTAATGCAGAAACTGAGACTTAGACCAAATAAAAAGGTACGTGATAGACTTCGTCTTATAAAACTTGGTAAAATTTTTGATAAGAGAGTTACTTCCTCGGATTCAATGGAAACTGTATATAAGAAAATTCATTCGAAATTAAACCCACATAAACGCAAGTATATATCGAGACATAGAGATGTAAATATTAAAAAGGCGAAAAAGGTCGATCCACGTAAATATAAAAAGTTTACAACCGAGCCATCGAAAGAACGTTTATCTAAACAAATTGTACATGGTTTGAAACCAGTCTCGAACAAAAATAAGATTGAAGGATACAATAAAACTCATGGTAATAAACGGTTTAATTTAAACACTTTGAAATGGAAAAATGTAAAAAATAACGCATATGTTAAAAATGAATTCCCGTTAAGAACTACACAGGCGAAGACATTACCCAAAAACCTAAATGTCACGAAGACATTGTACGGTCATAAACCAAATAGGAATAAATGGGTACCAAAGAAGGTTTTAAATGACGCTTCCGCCATACCTTTTATTGGTTTAAAGAAGTAACACATAGATAAATCATAATGTTTTATAACACTCCATCTAAAGGTGACGACGGTCTTTATTTCGTTCAGGCTTCTACCGACGATAAACGAAAATGTCTCGTTCAATTGAATAACGTGACTGTATCAGAAGTCTCAGGCGACATGGTTTTTGATGTTAACTCGGATGCTAGCACCAAAAAAATCAATGACGTCGAAGCGAACAATCTTCGTGCGGCACACGATAATTGTGTAGAGTGGTTCGGTAAACAACTTTCAGAAAAGGTTGTAAGTGGTGCTTATCGTAGTGTCTTGAATGGTGATCAAATTACCGCAGATGTTATCACCGACCACCCTGTACGTGTTTTCAATACTAATCAAGAGTCGGCCGATTTCGAGTCCATCCAGGCAGGGAAGAAATGTGATATCATTCTCGAATTCGCTGGTCTTTGGTTTGCTAAGAAGGCATTCGGTGGACATTGGAATGTTGTTCAGGTCCGACTTCATGATGAAATTGTCAAAGAAGATTCAATGATTGATCAATACCCAGAAGAATATGCATTCGTTGATGAACCGGAACCAGAACCAGAACCGGAATCTGATGTCAAGGTTGAAGATGAACCAGAATCCCCGATTGAACCAGTCGAAACCCAGAAGATGATCAAGGAACGATTTGACATTCTCACTAAATAAAAAAATTTGTTAGTTATATATAAACTATGATGAAGGGTCGCACTCAGCAAATCCTGATGTTCGCCGCCATCGCTGTTGTGGTCTATCTCCTGTTTGTCGTAAACAAATCGTCTAATTATTCCATCACTGAGAAGCAGTATGGTTCGTTCAGTCCTACCTCCTCCATCGGTCCCGCGACCGCTACTTCTGGTATGGCCAAGGGTACCGGTCTCTCTTCTTCCCTCCTCCCCCGTGAAATGGCTTCCAAAGAAGATTTCGGTCAGTTTGCCCCAGAAGATGTACTCAAGGGCCAAAACTTCCTTGAGCCCCGTGCCCAAGTTGGTTACCCCGAAACCATCGGTGGTGCTCTCCGTAACGCCAACCAGCAAATCCGCAAGGACCCCCCTAACCCTAAAGCACCTTTCGTGTGGAATAATTCTACTATCACTCCTGATAACATGCAGCGTGGGTTGTGCGCTTAAAGAATAAAAAACTATAATCATTAATGGCTTCGGTAACGAACGAACTTAGTGAAACTGTATCGAAGCTTGTGGATCTCACTAAACAACTTGCTGAAGCGAAATCTGATATCAAAATCCTTAACCAAGAAGAGAAGCGTCTAAAGGAAAACGTTAAGAAACATATGGTTTCTCAGGGTATTGATACAATTAACCTCAGAAAAGGAAAAATCAGTTTACGTAAAAGTGTACGTAAGTCAGGGATGAGTAAGGATGCAATTAAGGAAGGTCTCAGTAAATTTTTCGGTGGTGACGAAGCTAAAGTTGAGGGGGCTTTAAATGCTATTCAAGATAATCTTGCAATCAAAGAATCAACTTCTCTCTCATTAACTGGTATAAAAGAAAAGGTCGAGAAAGAAGATAAGTAACTAACCATGGTTTGGAGCCAATACGTAGACGAAGCAAACATCGGATTCGACGCATGCATTAGCGACGATGACGAACATAATAATGAACACACTCCTCTGAATATCGAAGACTGGGAAGTCGAATACTCAGATGAATTACATATGATGTGGAATACAATGGAAGCTCTGATGTATGACGCACATATTCAACACTCTGGCAAATTTTGTGATTTTGTGGAGTTTTGTTACCACGAACACGAAGAATCGGATTTTAGGGTAACATGGGAATGTCAAGAAGACACTGACTGGTATGAAGAACGACTCACTCATATTTGGAGAAACATCAGGCGTATCATTAATCATAATCGTTTACATGAAGAAATGATGAGAGGGGTTAACTTTAACAACTTTTCTGATTTTACTAAAAATTATATGAGTGTATATTAAATGCTCCCCGATATTACTACCCAGAAGGTTGCCATACCAGCGGCTCTTTTTCTCGCGCTGAGCCCCGGTATGGTTCTTACTACCGATGGCTCGAAAGTAAAATTCATGAACCGACAAACCGATCAAATGTCCATATTTTTCCACGCTCTCGTATTCTTTCTTGCCTACAGTCTTGTCGCGAAAGCTATGGGTATCGTACTTACACAAACCGATCTCATCGTAACGACCGTATTGTTCATCACACTCAGTCCAGGTCTTCTGTTGACCATCCCACAGGGTTCAGGCGGATTATTCCAATCTGGGCAGACGAGTGTGGAGTCAGCGATGATTCACACGGTTGTATACGCAGTCCTATTCGCGCTTTTACGTCGCCAATTTCCTCAATTCTACTAAGTAAGAAGATGAAGTATCTCGTATTAGGGCCAGCATCAATGGCTATATATTCGCTAATAGGTAATTTAAAAGCTCATGAATCTCAATTAGCAGAAGTTGAAGAGATTTCCGGTTCTTCAGCGGGATCAATATTAACATTGTTCTTAGCGTTGGGTATGTCTATAGATGAAATTTTAGATATATCACTTAACACAAATATTTCCAAATTGGTTAAATTGCGATTAGGGTCATTTTTTACCAAGTTCGGATTTGTGTCAATGGCACCTATTCGTAAAAAACTGGTGGACATATGTGGATGTGATCCCACATTTAACGATATAGAAATGAAAATATATATTTCAGCGTTTTGTTTAAATACAAATCAAACTGAATATTTTTCCAAGGATACACATCCAGATATGAAGGTTATAGACGCGGTATGTATGAGTATGGCCGTACCCCTCATATTTGCTTGTGGTAAACACGAAGGTAAAACGTATGTAGATGGTGGTACACAGGAACAATACCCAATTACTCCATTTTTAGATAAGAAACCCCATCAAATAACATGTATAAAAATTAGAATGGATCTTATTTATCAGGAAAATATAGATACACCTAGGCAATATGTAGAAACTCTGATCCGTTCATCTCTATCGAATCGGATGCAATCTGATATACCAGTAGACATTATAGATATAAACGTAAAAGATACGAATGTATTCAATTTTAATATGACATATGAAGAAAAAGTTAGATTATATAACATCGGGTTTTCAGCTCGATGATTCTTTTTTTGTTAGTTTAATATAAATGACGGAAGTGTGCGATCCAGACGCCGACATAGAAAACCTCAGAAAAACCATTAAGTTGCAAACTGGGGAAGACGTTAAACTCACAAGAAAACAAATGTGCGACGCATATAATAATATACAAGGTGGGAAGTTACCTCTACCCCCCCTTGTCATGAGTGCCGATCGGACCTATTTAGTCGATCGAGCATCTCCATTAAAACATTTAGAATACGAGCTTCTTTTTGATTCTACTACGAAACGTGTAGATCTCAAAAAAATCGCGCGTAAAGTTGGTCTTACATCTCAAATTGAACAAATGACCAAAAAACAATTAGTTGGTGCAATTGGTAAACGCCTAAGGTATTTAAAGGTGCGTGAACCCATTAAAATTGTATCGAAACGTCTCATCACGAAGACTGTACCGGAATCGACGAACAACACAGCAGTGAACAACACAGCAGTGAACAACACAGCAGTGAACAACACAGCAGTGAACAACACAGTAGTGAACAACACAGCAGTGAACAATAATCGCCGCAATTTCAATAATAATTCCGCTTTTAACAATACCGAAAATAGAGGATCAAACTTTAATAATTTCGGTAATAACAAGAATGAGAATGGTGGTAACAATAACAATTCTGTGAGACTTTCAGGTAATGTGAATGGTTTAAAATTTAACAAGAACAAAAATAATAATAGTCAGACTTCTTTCAAGTTCCCAAATAAATTGTCATTCAATGGATCATTTGGTTCTTCTAATAAGAAAAATAGCAACTCCGGAACTCAAACCAATGTTGGTACCGGTACCAACTCGGGTCCACCCCCAACTCAGTTTGGGAATGGTTTCAAGGCGAAGCCTGCGTTCTTAACTTCTACAAGTACCGGTACCAACTCGGGTCCACCCCCAACTCAGTTTGGGAATGGTTTCAAGGCGAAGCCTGCGTTTATGAATAAGATGGCTAACAAAACTACTAATGGTCCCAAGAAACCTGGTATGTTCAATTGGATGTTTAAGAAGAAGGGTGCTGCCGCTGCCGCTGCGGGTGCCACCGCTGCCGCTGCGGGTGCCACCGCTGCCGCTGCGGGTGTTACTGCGGCCAATGGTCCTAAGAAATGTGGAATGATGAACAGAATGATGGGTAGATGTAAGACCAATGGTCCTAAGAACAATGGAACCACTACCAACAACGGTCCTAAGAACAATGGAACCACTACCAACAACGGTCCTAAGAACAATGGAACCACTACCAACAACGGTCCTAAGAACAATGGAACCACTACCAACAACGGTCCTAAGAACAATGGAACTACTACCAATAACGGTCCTAGTCGGGATGTCGCTATCGTAGCCAATAAACTTCTTACTGAAATTAACAAAGATGTTGCGAAGGAAGTGCGAAACAACACAAGTAATAATAAGGTAGTTGTAAATCGTGTTAGGAATGGTATCATTAATCATGTTCTCAAAAAGAATGTTACCAATTCAATTAATAAATTTAATTCGGGTCTAGTAGGGGGATCTAATAATAAGAAAAACGTAAACGTGAATACCGAAACCAAAAACTTAATGAATAGGGTTAACAAAGCTAATACACTCGTGGATCTTAGAAAGGTCTTTCTTACTGCTACTTTAAAGCTTCACCCAAACAAGGGAGGAGATGAGGCCTCTTTCAAGTTGTTCATGAATGCTCATAATATGCGAAAATCGAAAATTTTAAATCCGAGTAATGTTAACTCCCTAGCTAACCAAATCATGAAAGAAATTAACAAAGATGTCATAAAAGAAATTGGAAATAAATCAACCATCAAAAACAAGGTGAAGACCAACAACAAGGTGAATATGAATGCTGATATCAAATTTGTAGCTGATAAAATTTATAATAAGATGCGTGTGGATGTTAATAAAAAAATTAAAAATGGAATTGGAATTAAATCAACCATCAAAAACAAGGTGAAGACCAACAACAAGGTGAATCTGGATGCTGATATCAAATTTGTAGCTGATAAAATTTACAATCAGATGCGTGTAGATGTTAATAAAAAAGTTAGAAATGGAATACGTTTAGGTGGCAGAGCATCAGAGTCCAGAAAACCTGTTTACAATAACAATTCTAACTCGAACAATAAAATAAATAATAACAAAAACAAGAACGAGAACAAGAAGAACCTGATAATGGTAAATAACCCTACATTTAACTCTAACAATAAAAACAACTTTAAGAATGCGTCAAATAATGCATTTAAGATAAATAACGGTGAAATTTCAGCTGAATCTCTCACCAATTCTACAAAACTAAATAATATTCCAAAAGAAATTGAGCGTCAAGAAAATGATGTACGTGATATAATAAAGAATTTAAACTCGGAAAAGGAAAAACTTAAAAATAAAATTACTAAGGAACTTAATTTGAGGCCTAATAACAATGGTGTATTCAAAGAGAGAGAAGGTATTACCAAAGGTAAAATAGGTGTTTGGGCGAAAGAATTAAGAAAGGCTGACACCACAGAAAATTTAAAAAGTATCGAAAACAAATTGAATAAGAAAACTTCACTTCGTAAAAATATCGAAAATAAATACACCAAAATGGGGTTGACCAAAGTTGAGAAGATGAATCACCGAAGAAAAGTTGTAAAGTTCATGAATAATGTTGATGAGAGACGCAAGCTTGTAGAAATTCAGGTGAAGAATAAAAACGACAACAACAATACTAACTCTGTGGTATCTAATTACAACTCAGACGCGAACGCGAATTCGAATGAACCCAAGAAGAAGATGAAGTATGGCTCCCGTGAGAATTTTATAAATGCTAAAAAGGTTGAACTCCGAGAATTGGCAAAGAATACAAGTACAAACTTTGGTAGAAATATCGATCGTATGAAAAATCGAACAAATGTCACAAAACTTCGTGGGAGAATCGAAGGAGCTGTTCTTAGAGATGAAGCCTTGAAGAAAGTGAATACTCGCCCACGCTCAGAACGCCGGGTCGATAACAAGGCTGTATTAAAAAACCTGAAGAAGAAAGTAAAGAAAAACAACCCCGGATTTAGCCCAGCGAAAGTAAATGTGGAAGCTAGGCGATTAAGAGACCTAAGTAAAAAGTAAGAATTAAAAATTTATATCAAAATGATTCACCCCGACGACGACTGTACCGTGATTACCGACATGCCTCTCAGTGACGAGGTTGCCGATTTCATCGAAAAGGGTCTCCATGTGAACATGACAGATAAGGAGGTGGAGGACTGGTGTGATGACAACCTTGATAACGTTACGGAGTTATATGAGAAGCACGGGCATTCATACATGTCACATAAGGAGGCGGAACTGACGTTATTTTTTGCGAAAACGATATATGGTCGTGAGAATATGCGGGAAGTGTTGGATCAATTTGTAGTGTGTCAGTGCTAAAAGTATTACTGTCAGTAATTTGTAATTTAAAGAAATAAACTTCCTTTATATTAATGACAACTTGTGATGTATGTTGTGAAAAACTCAATAAGATAAATCACAAAAAAATTGAGTGTCCTTTTTGTGATTTAGTAAGCTGTCGTACATGTTCACAAAAGTATATTCTTTCATCATTCGAAGACCCCCATTGTATGGGATGTAAAACTTTATGGAATCGTGAACTTGTAGATTCATTTTGTACGAAGTATTTTCGGAATACAGAATTAAGAAAACATCGTGAACATGTTCTTTTTGAAAGAGAAAAAGCCTTAATGCCTCAAAGTCAAAAAGAAGTTGAACGAATACTAAAGATACGAAAACTTAGACGAGAAGCTCGACGATTACGAGTATTGTTAATTGAAATATATAAAAATCATCAGATATCTTTTCCGATTACTACTCAAAACTTTCAAACGTATCCAGAATTAGTAACAATACATACAGATCTCGAAAATGTATATATAGAACTTGAAAGAGTTAGAAATACAGGTGAACTTATCGACGTTGGCCCTACCAAGTTTGTGCGTAAATGTCCAAGCGAGGAATGTAAAGGTTTTTTAAATGAAGAATATTTTTGTGGTCTATGTAGTGTAACATTTTGTAAACATTGTAATGACAAACTTTTAGATGATCATGTATGTGATCCACAAGTTGTAAAAACTATGAAGTTATTAAATAAAGACACTAAATCGTGTCCAAAATGCGGAACTATGATACATAAGACAAGTGGGTGTTCCCAAATGTGGTGTATAAATTGTCACACAGCATTTGATTGGCGTTCAGGTGAAATTACGACCGGTAGAATTCATAATCCACATTTTATAGAATTCAAAAGAAAAGGTGGAGTATCCAGAGAACATGGTGACATCCCATGCGGTGGTATACCCATGTACCGAGAATTGAGGGAAGCTGGTGCATCAACAGATTTGGTACAATTAGCATCCTATGTGTACTATGCGGATAGGGAATTTATTTATTTAGACTTGGAACCCATAAATAACTTACAAGTTCGGGTAGGATACATGTTAAATGAAATTGATGAAAATGAATTCAAAATCTACTTACAAAGACATGAAAAATATAAAGATAAGATGCGAGATCTATCACATATATTCGAAATGTTAGTCCATTCTGGTGGAGATCTTCTTAGACAATTTGTTATTGAACCACAGCGTGAAGCTGAGATAGTTGATATGATAAGGGAATTATTCGTATATGGAAATTCAGTTTCTGAAAATATTCGAAAAAGATACAACTCTGTTACACCAAAAAATTTTTATGTGTAAAGAGTAGGATGAATAGTGTATTGATCTTAGTTATATTATTTACATTTGTCATATACTTATTACCGAGGTATCCAGACCCAACGGTAATTGAGAATTTTTTAAGTGAATCGGAACGGCGTCATATTATACAAGAAGCTTCGATTAAACTTGAAACATCAATGATTTCACGTGATAAACAAATAAATGAAAGTATTCGTAAAAGTGAAACCGCATGGCTTAATAAAGAAGATCCAGTTGTCAAAGGTGTCATACAAAGATGCTTGAAATATACGGATAGACCATTTGAAAATTGTGAAAAACTCCAAGTTGTTCGATACAAGCCGGGTGGTCATTATAAACCTCATCAGGACGCATTTAAAGATGATAAAAATATGCGAATTTATACATTTATATTGGCACTTAATGATGGATACGATGGAGGTGAAACTGAATTTCCCAATCTAAATAAATCATATAAACTCAAGGCTGGTGATGCATTATTTTTTGACACATTGAATAATTACGACTTTCTCACATCGAAAGCTTTACATGGTGGTAAAACTGTAAATCATGGTAATAAATGGATATGTAATCTATGGGTGAGGAAACATAAATATGTTAAGTAATTTTCATTTTTCGTCGTTTTCTATCCTTTCGTTTCTTTTTCTTCTTCTTTTTCATAGTAATTGTAAATGTAATATGAATGTGTATCATATATGAGTTTATATACCAAAACTTTAATATCCTAATAATTATATATGGAACTTCCAACATATACATATGATCTAATGACACCAGAAGAACGGGATATCGTGTCAAACGATTTTATACACCCAGTTGTGATACGTGGGTTTTATAAACCTAAGGCAATAAAATTAGGTTTTGAAGGGTTTACAGAGTTGTTCGGTAACAGTGAACTACCAATAGAAATTTACGATAAACATGTTACGTCTACCACAGGAGCAGATTCTGGTGATATGACTGTTCCTAAGTTAATTAAACATTGGAAAAAAAATAGATCACCTTCTATATATTGTGCAGAAGTTGACCTTCTAGACCGTGATATACTAAGAACCAATAAAAATAAACACCTTTTACATAAAACGTTACAAAATCCTAATTTAGATTCAAGAAAAGTAATGTCATTACTATTATATTTGGGAAATAATCATGCGAGTGGTTTACATTTACATGTTAATTCTGATTTTATATTGAATCAATTGTACGGAAGTAAAACTGTATACATATTCG
>Ga0209709_10002111_pt1 | contig 17659 bp, 18 predicted proteins | sample ArcticOcean_MG_C_2_FD_187435 | JGI IMG/M metagenome (GOLD analysis project Ga0209709, IMG submission 187435) | Marine microbial communities from western Arctic Ocean - ArcticOcean_MG_CB4_136 (SPAdes) (version 2) | ecosystem: Environmental > Aquatic > Marine > Oceanic | place: Arctic Ocean... | reverse complement strand
TCATCCTGGAACTTATCGGCCCGATCCATCCGTGATGCAGAATTTTGATCTATGGACCTTCAATAGCAAAGTTTTCCCCGCGATTGAATCAGTTGTTGCGAAGACTGGTGAGCGGGTGCGAGTTCGTATCGGGAACTTGTCGATGTGGAACCACCCGATACACATGCATGGTGCGCAGTATTTGGTGACGGGTTCTGATGGTGGGCGCTGGGATCAATCTCAATGGCGCCCTGAGGCAACTGAAATTGTTGGAGTAGGTCAGACACGTGACATCGAATTTGCCGCAGTGCCGGGAGATTGGGCGTTTCACTGTCACATGTCTCATCACACGATGAATGCAATGGGTCATGAGATCCCGAACACCTTAGGTGTTGATCAAAGTGGAATCGACCGGGAAATTCAGAAAATATTACCGGGCTTTATGGCGATGGGAGAACACGGCATGGCGGAACATCAGGACCATGTTGATATGGGCCATATGCAAGGCCCACAAAATACGCTTTCTATGATGACAGGGAGCGGTCCGTATGGAAATATCGAAATGGGCGGCATGTTTACTACGGTCAAAGTGCGCGATGACCTTAGAAAAGGAAGCTTTGAGGATCCTGGTTGGTATAAAGCGCCGCCAGGAACGGTTGCATCTCGCGTTAGCTCTAATCCCAATTTTGGTGATCCAATTCGTAGAAAATCCTAATGCAAAACCTAATCGAACCGAACCTTCATCCTCTGGTTGTACATTTTGTCATCGCGTTTCTTGTAACGGGTCCGTTGTTGTTGCTATATGCGGCTTTTAGAGGTGATGGAGAAAACAGAGAAAGGATCAAGTTCGCAGGTGACCTGATATTTTCGCTGGGCATTGTGTCATTAGTTGTCGGCCTTGGCGCTGGCTTACAAGCTTATTATAGCGTCAATCATGATGGCCCCTCCCATGCCGCGATGACAGATCATCGGAACTGGGCCTTTGTCACGGCAGCTATTTTTATTGGGCTAGCTGCCTGGAGATTTATTAACCGAGCAGAAATGCCATCAAAAACATTTGTCATCGTGCTGCTGCTACCGCTAATGTTATTGACTATTACAGGCTGGAAAGGCGGACATCTGGTCTATGGGCTTGGACTTGGCGTTGAAAGTCTTCCGGTAGTAACAGGTGATGGTCATGACCACGATCATGGAGAAGCGGTTGAGCATCCCTTAAAAGCGCAAAGTGTTATGGGCGGAGATAAGGATGATCACAAAGATAATCCGCATCCATCATCGGCGATGAGTAATCACGTCGACTCGAAGATGGAGAGCGATATAGAGACTGAAATTCTGGATGAGCACTCTGAGATGGAAGCAGGCCATGGACATGGCGCGAGTGGGAATGAGCAGCATCATGACGGTGCCCCTGAAGTTGAAAAAGAAGTCGTGCCGGCCGCTCATGATCATTCAGGCCATGAACACTAGGCTAGAGATTTGACCTAAATCATATATTTCTAGACTGGAGGATATCGAATGAAAAAAATTCACACCTGCGCTGGCTTGCTCAGCGCTTACACCAATCTATGATTTTACATTTGAACAGTAAGGAGGATTTTCAGTCCGGAGAAATGTGGTTTAACATTTCTAATCACTAGATTTGAGATTCTTCGGAATCAGGCGCAGACTACCCTAATCAGGATATAGGAGGCACCACGATGCCAAGCGTTCGCGATCTATTGTCTGAGAAAGGTAACGAAGTCTGGTCTATTGGACCCTCCATGTCTGTCTATCAGGCAGTCGAAATGATGTCCCAAAAGGAAGTTGGTGCTCTCACCGTCGTGAATGATGACGGTATTCTTATCGGCATCATCTCGGAACGAGACTACGCCAGGAAGATCATCCTTGACGGTCGCTCATCGAGGGATGCAAAGGTTTCCGAGATAATGACGAACAAAGTCATCACCACTCACCAGGATGCTAGTGTTGACGAATGCATGGCATTGGTGACCCATCAGCGAATTCGTCACCTTCCGGTGATCAAGGATGGCAAACTGATCGGCATGGTCTCCGTGGGCGACCTCGTAAAATCCCTCCTTTCAGACCGTGACTTCAAGATCCAGCAGTTGGAAAACTACGTCAGAGGTTAGTGCCTCCGCTACCTGGTACTCTAGCGAATTGCTAGAAGAGTAAGGGACTCTGGCTCTTCTACCTATATCTGGTTACTTTTTTATTAGTTAGGGATGAATTATTTTTCCCTTATTTTACGTCCGTAAACAGGCCTCGCAGCGTCGCAACCGTTTCCGTCTCGCTGAATCTTAGCACCCCCGGCCCAGCAGCACCCCACCGCCCCCCTACCCCCACTTCACAAAATAGGATTCCTGCTCTCCACTTCTTTAATGCTCGCCAGGGTTTGAGGAGTACCACTCATTATTTGTCTGTGGTTTGCTGGCAATATCCTAAGTTATCCGAGGATTACTAAAGCGTAACTAACCGCTCACAACACAACTTGTTCTTTTTACGGACATGATTTCATCACTTCCCAGCTCATTAAGTGCATCAACGTAAGCAGGGTGGGTTTTAAAGGACATGGCTTTTTCAAATGTCTCAAACTCGGCTACGGCAGCAAATTGCATATCTTTTGCGCCGATTTGAGTTTTTGCGACAGGACCTATAGCGATCATTTTAAATTCGCCACGCTCAATAAGCGCATTCACTTTCGTAACGTATCTATCAAATGCTTCTTGATCGATAATTTCTTCAACATGATTAATCCAGTATCCTTTTGGCACTTACTTCGACTCCTAATGTTGTAATGGTGGTGCTACTGACGAGTTAACTCATACCCGCCTACAAAATAGTTGCGGTGATACCATCATTAGGGACCGCGGCTCCATTTCAAGCGCAATATGAGGCAAAAATAGGCGTTTGTCATGTCTAAGTTTGTATCTGCAAAAACATCAATAGCCGCCAGTTTATGGATTGCCTAAAACTTGGTATGACAGTGACAATATTTCAGCGAAAACGCACCTTGGTACTGGCTGCGACCAATGTCTAGAGCATGCCTGTAATACTGCAAAAAAAATCAAAGCTTATCGTTCGAGATCGATGAGCGGCCTATTTTCCAGATACCCTATTCAACCCCCTTAGATCCATTTGGTAACTGCTAGTCAGGGTTAGTGATAGTGGTCTTTGAGTATACAACTGAACACATTGATTAAAACAAAAAGATCGAATCATGCTATTACTAAAAGACGCATTGATACTCCGCGCAAAATGCCTGACGAGTCAAACAGTCATTACCGACACCCCAGTAAAAGAGCAAATTAAGTTTTCACGACATAGCTAGGAGAGTTTTGGTCAGCTGCTTCTAATACTTGCCTAAGCGTGCCCCAATATTCTTAGCACACTCCAATCGCCTCTTTAACTTCCAACCTAACCAACAGCAACCACCGCACCCCTACCCCCCACTTCACAGCAAGGGACTTCTGCAGTAGAAGAATTTTTCCGAAAATATGAAAAATAGATACCTATCTGTTGCCATCCATTCACATAGCATCGGCAAGCTGTCTTGTGCTCGATCGAAATCGACTCGAGGATCGGGACGAACGAGGTGGCTTGGGTTATAAGTGATGTCTGATGACCGCGAAATCAAATGGGAATACAAACTCTATAGAGTCAATTATCTGCCTCCCTCTGAACAAGAAGAGGTTGGTAAAACCGAGAGTAGGTATAACGAATTAGGGGAAAATGGATGGGAGTTGGTTAGCGTTTATCTTGAGAATGAAAGAGAAACGGCGTGGTTTAAGCGACGTAAGGCTTCGAAGTTCATTCGCCGAGGGAGATAATTAGCACTCCTCTCCTGCATTGCCATCACAAATAATAGGTTGAGACGCAATGTATCCTAAGATTTACGGTTCAAAGCCTCGTAAGTATCGACGTCTTGACGCGGCTGAACGTCAGCTTTGGGTTTTAACGCTTCATCACTCAATTTAACTTCGACTGCAGGGTTATTATTCCGGGATACTGGCTCTGCCGGTCTTTGATCTCTCGCTTTTGTGACCCTGTCCTGTTCTGTTCGTGCCACTGTATCAACGTCTTGACGGGGCTGAACGTCAGCTTTGGGTTTTAACGCTTCATCACTCAATTTAACTTCGACTGCGGGGTTATTCTTCCGAGACTCTACCTGTGGCGGTATTTGATCTCTCGTTTGTGTGACCCTGTCTTGTGCTGCTCGCGCCACAGCTTGCTGAGTTTGAACCGTCTCGCTTTTGGCCGCTGCTCCGCTGTACCCTATAACTTCTGGCATTCTCAGTTCTCCTTATTAGAAAATCCTAATTAGTCGGTGCGCCTTTGTGCTCTACAAACCCTTTATAGCAATCTTGGAGGGCTTTAAAATCGTGTTTATTCTTTACTGTCATAATGGCTCTGATACCTCAGGATTGTCAACCAACCTTACCTCAATATGCTGAGGCGTCTCATCCCTCTCCACTGTCATCGCGAAGTCCTTCGGCACTAATGAAAGAACGGCCCTTAGATAGGCTGCTGGTTGTTCTTTACAAGTACGGCCGATAGCGTCCAGACCGTTCTCTTCCCAATGGCTCGTGAGTTCCTTCAGCACTGACTCGCTTAGGAGGTTGCGCGCTCCCTTGGGTCTTCCTGAGGGGTTTCCTAATTGTCTTTTTTGCCGAGCCAGAGCCCCAATCAACCACTTTTGTACCGACATGATCCTAACTCAAGGCACACCAGAACAGGGGAAATGTGTTTTTAATTTCATGGACCCTGTGAGGTCGGAGGTTGATTAGTGAAGAAAAATCGTTGTGGTGACTAACAAAAGATAGTTTTTCTTTTCTTGCTGTTAATAGCAGCTTCAAAGTTGACCAGTGCTGATCGTGTTAAAGTTACAGAATCTAATTGAACATAAAGTAAATGCAATCAACAGCAGAAGTAAAACTTGGACGCATTCAGATACGAGTTAATTGGTTCATCGTCGCTAGTATCGTAGTGATTGCTGCGAGTTTTATCCGACTTGGCACCTGGCAACTAGACCGAGCCTCTGAAAAGATAGCGCTTCAGACAGCAATGCAACAAGAAGAAAAAAAAGAAACTATCAATATAGAAAATATTGTCCTCACCAAGGAGGGAACTACCCCTAATCTGCACGTCACACTGGAGGGAGAATACATCAACGAAAAAAGTTTTCTTTTGGTTCCACAATCTTATAACGGGCAGTTAGGGTTTGGTGTCATCACCCCATTCCGGTTGCAAAACAGCGGTCAAGTCGTCCTCGTCGACCGTGGCTGGGTAACCCTTGCTTCAGGGGCAAAACTAAATTTTGGACTAGTTGCTGGAATTCGCCAACTCACGGCCCAAATCCACCTGCGACCCAACCCTCCAGGATCAGTTGAACGACCTGATTCGAGTTCCTGGCCAGTGCAGATCCGTCGCCTAGATGTGGATGTCATATCTGAAATTCTCGGCGAAGACCTATTCCCCTACCCTGTGCGCTTGAACGAGAATCAGCCTGGCGTCTTGATTAGACACTGGACAGCTGTCACAGCAAACAGCGACGTCAATATCTCCTATGCAATTCAATGGTTCGTCTTCGCAGCCACTATTATCATCGTGAGCGTGCTCGCAAGTTCAAATATTGTATCTGTTCTCTGGGAAAAAGAAGATCCATAGAATAGCCATGAGAGTTTTCTTATTCTCCCGGTTTTTCTGCTGCGTAGGTATGGCAGTATTTTTACTGCTCTCGTTGCTTTTTTTATAGCGCTTATGAAGCTCAAGACATAGTATGTTTTGTTAACCGATGTCTAAGGGATGTCGACCATTTCTGCCTGACGCCGCAATACAACAGTGCCGTGCTACTTCATCCATTGCTCCATACTGTCTGCGTGAATCAATTTTTTGTAGTGGCACCAACCATCGAGGTCCTTGAAGTAAAGTTCCGCCATCCCAGCGTAAGGGTCCTGCTCTGGTTCGATACCCTGGCTCGCCACATGACGAAAACGACCAGCTTTTCGCATAACGCTCGTAACACTGGGAACGCTGGGAATGTGCAACCAGTGATCGAAAACTTTTTTAGTCAATATTTACCTGAGCTTTGACGAAAACGTGAATTCACAAATGCTGCTGCGTGCGGCCGAAAACGGTGCATTTAAGGTCAGTGGTGTAATCAGCAGCCGCTCACTGCCGTCCAGAATCGCATATCCTGTGGTTGACCAACGAACACATGGCCACGCTTTCTGTTGAAATGTATCGGTCGGTTCCCCACCATGCGCGACATCTGGTCGTGGTAGCAACATTGACCACCACAACTGCGCAGCGCCGTTTCAGAAAAGTGTTCACCACTCGGGCGCCCATTAAATATAACGTCATGCGTGTGGCTTATCACAGGCTTTCAGTGCCTGCATAGCTTCGAAAACACTATGCATGTGATTGGCAAACCAATGCGGGCTCGGTTCTTCACGACCAATACTGGCTCGACTCTTAATCTAATATTGCATCTTGTGGCCTTCGGTAGCAGTAGTAGGGTTCATAAGCTGACTCCTCGCTCAAAGCTGGCAGATTTAACTAATGCCTAAACCCTATCATTTTCACATAAACTCAATTGCGCAACGACACCGACGGTAACCCGTGCCGGTAGACGCTGCCCCGTGATATCGAAATGGTTTACCTCCGGTAACCGACCAGCTCCACAAGTTCGTCAAAGACTCCATGTACCCCAAACCCGCAGCCCCCCACTCCCACTTCACGCAATGGGACTCCTGCACTACTTGGCTATTACTGGTGTGGAGGGGCGAATTTGTCGAGGATGGAGCCGCAAACAGCGCTTATCTGTACAGGGTGTGTAATTCTCGTTTAATGTCATGGCTTTCGACTAAGCATTTTGGCAGTCTAACCCTTGCCCCACGACTACACAGTTAATGACGCCTTTTACGCTATAGAAAACCCGTTGTAACGAGCTGTTTCTTAGCTTTTTTTATTAACCACTCACGCAGAATCATTGCATCCTTTGATGTGTAATGATCTATATGTCTATCGCCAACGCACTCAGTCAGATAATCGTAGACGTGCTCGACTTTATACTCGGGCCTGCTCGGCGAAGTGTTTCCCAACTGGCTATCCACCGATGGACGTCAAATATCGGTTGAGCCTTTGACACGCGATTGCTCAGGTGCCGCTCTCTTCAAGATTTATCGAAAAATCGGACATCGCTCCCCTCATGTTAAGAGTACCCGGACGCAAAACCTCAAACCCAACGACGGGAATATTCTTTGAGACAACTGACCCTTCTATTCCCGCAGCTGGGCAGAAGGCTTGAGGTTCAAATCATCGCCACGCGACACCCCTTTTCATAGGCGACGAACAATCACCCAACGTCCGCATCACCGAACGAATCAATGGCCAGAGGGGTAATGAGGGACTCATGGATGGGGAGGGTTCTCTACATTTATCAAGCGTCTTAGGCGAAATTGTCGGGGAGTTCCATGACTGGGATAAAAACTGATTCGAAAAAGGTCTTGGGCAAAGTGAGTAAGAAATAGCTGTGAGAGGCATTGAAAGTGACGAGACAAAAAACATATTCTGGAGTTGAGCGATTACTCTAGTTTTGGTCAATATTCCATCGACATCTTGATAACCGAGCTCAAAACAGGGTCCAATATTGATGAGGTTGCTCAAATGGTTCGTAATATCTTTTATCTACTTGAGCCTAATTCGCTTATAGGACGATTAGTGGTCGGGCATGGTGACTTAAAAAACGACAACACGACGATTCAGAGCTCAAGAACGCGCGAACGTTTTAATCGACTATGATCGGGTCATGCAACTCTCGGCAACTGCAGACCTAGATTGCTATCAACACGATCCTGACTCAAAGTCCAAAACTATCCGCCACTTTCGAATGGCAGAGCACTTGCTGAGGGCTATCTTAATACCTGCATCACATCATGCATTAATGTCCGTAAATTTTCTGATCACGAAGTCGATGACATCCTGTGAGCGGTTTAACCACTGCCCCCGGTCTCATCCAAGATGTAATCTTCGAGATTTCTGATTTCTGTCGATTTCTGTTTGAGGTTGAACTTCAACAAATCACCCACCGTGATAATACCAACAAGCCTTCCTTCAACTACAACCGGCAGGTGACGTATCTCGTTGGCACTCATCAAGAACATGCAGTTCTCAATAGTCGAATTCTCATCGATAGAAATCACTGCTCTCGTCATTATTTTTTCAATGGTAACTTCACTGGCAACTTTGTTTTTAAGTATGACCTTACGTGCGTAGTCTCGTTCAGAAACAATTCCTGATAAGGCACCACTATCATCTAGCACTGGCAGCGCGCCAATTTCTTTTTCCGCCATCAACTCGATGGCCTGATACACAGATTTCGATGGTGAAATAGACCAAATATCTCGACCTTTAGCATCCAACATATCTTTAACAGTATCCACTACATCCTCCTTCTCCTGAATGTTTACATCCCACTACTTGTCGGCAATGCGGGGCTATTAGTGAAATATACGTGGACACTGCATCGTTGCGCGCGAAAGACCAGCCTGGTTGCTCAGCATTGTAGGCAGATTATTGTTCCAAAAAGATGAGTTTTGCAAGCATAATGCAGAACTGTCACAAGACTCGACGTAGGCTGCGGTGTTGCTGCTATAGTCCGATGATGAAGAAAAATGTACGAACAGCAGCGCTGCTCGTTTTCTGTCTTTTGTTGGCGCAAGAGACAATGGGACACGGCAGCTTAACCCCGGACGGTGACATCTGCATTCTGCATATTGGGTATCTGAAAGCTCATTTCAAAACCTACCTCCCCCGAATCCATGGTCATCAACAATTTTGTGAAGATCTGCCTCAAGCGTCTGAGACAGTCTTCGTGATGGAATATGGTCACCATAGCCTCGCCGACATGCTGATTGAATTTCGTATTGTTCGCGAGTTGAGTGGGAAAAAAGAATTCACTCGTGGAGAAGACATCGAAAACATTGATGACATCGATAGTATTACCGTAGCCTATCATCCCCCTCGACAGGAACCGGACGTTTTCTCGTTTACCCATCAATTTGAAGAACCAGGCTGGTATGTTGGTATCGTCACAGCGAGATCCCTCAGTCTTGATGAAACCTATGTGGCAGTATTTCCATTCGAAGTTGGGTTCACTGGATATGGCTATTGGCCCTTTGTTGCATTCGCCATTGCTTTACTTGGTTTCATGCTCTACTACGATTCTCGTAAGGAACAATCAAAGTGACTCTCGAGCCAGATTTCGGAAAGCGATGGCGGTTTGTCGGGTGGTTGCTACGGTGCTTTGTCCTATTCTCTGTTTTTTTGGCGCAAGCGATGGCGTCCAATGATATCCCCTTTCAACGGATTGGAGCTGATCACTATGAGGTACGTTTTGACAGCCGGCTTAAGCCGATTGTTATCAATAAGATCCTATTCTGGGTAATGTACGTGAAAACAAAAGACGGGTTGTGTGTCAAAGGGCTTGAAATTACTGTCGATGGCGGTATGCCAGAACATCTTCATGGATTACCGACGATGCCCCTTGTGCGACCGGGAAAAAATGATTGCGAGTACCTGGTGGAAGGATTGAGGTTTCATATGGCGGGACGCTGGGAACTGAAGTTTAGGATTAAGGCCGGTGATAAAACCGATATCCTCACGATTTCTTTGGATTTGTGATGTGAACAATTCCGGCAGGTCGATTGCTCTGATTACCGCCGGTATTCTGTTAAGCGGAGGTTATTTCCTGCTGAACGACCCGTCCGAAAAGCCCTGGACGCAAGATGAAACAAAAACCCTGGAATCGCTCTGGATTGGAAACTTGGGTCAGCCGCCAATCGATATGTCTAATGCGGTGGCTACCAATAGTAATGCTGCAAAGCTGGGACAGAAGTTGTTCTTTGATCCCCGGCTGAGTTTAAACGGGCAAGTTTCCTGTTCTAGTTGTCACCAACAAGCACGGCAATTTGCTGACGGAAAGGCTAAGGGATCTGCGATCGGTGAGGTTCAACGAAACACACCAAGCATTGTTGGCTCCGCCTACAGCCCATGGTTCTTTTGGGATGGCCGCAAAGATAGCCTATGGGCACAAGCTCTAGCACCGCTTGAACACAAACTTGAACATGGGGGAAATCGAATGGCCTATATCCGTTTCATATCCAGCGACGAAATATATCGATCCATGTATCAGGAATTGTTTGGTAGCCTTCCTGATATTTCGGATCCAGTTCGGTTTCCCGACAATGCTGCTCCGGGAGATGACATTGAGTGGAACAGGGCCTGGCAGGCGATGACCATCGCCGATCAACATATCATTACTCGGGTATTTTCAAATCTTGGCAAGAGCCTTGCCGCTTACGAAAGGTTGCTGGTACCTCAGCCATCAAGATTTGACTATTACATCGAAGCGGAATTCAGAAACGATTCCTCTAGGCAGCAAAGTTTGTTTTCACCCGACGAAAAACTTGGCCTTCGACTCTTCATTGGCAAGGCGGGTTGCATCAATTGTCACAACGGCCCACTTCTGACGAACAATGAGTTCCATAACACAGGGATAGTTAGCTCAATCGGAGAGACACCTGATAAAGGCAGAGTCGAAGGCGCGCGGCTTGTCCAGGCTGATCCTTTCAATTGTGCAGGGATGTATAGCGACGCTAAAGCCGACGATTGTGCTGAACTGCGATTCATGCGCTCTGGTCCAGGCTTGATTGGCGCGATGCGAACGCCCTCATTGAGAAACCTGAAAGGCACCGCGCCATTTATGCACAAAGGGCAGGTGGAATACTTGAGCCAGGTACTTGATCACTACAATCGGGCGCCTGAAGCCATGATAGGGCACAATGAAGCGGAACCATTGGGACTGAATGATCGGGAACTTCTGCAACTAGAAAAATTTCTCAACACGTTAAGTAGTCCTGTTTCTGCGGTAATCCCCTCTCCCTAGGTTCGCTAATATATAAATCACCGGAATTTAGATTACGAACAGCTCACCACAATATTGAGTTGACTTTCATCTGATTCAAAGGGTAAGTTGGTGCTCATGGTTGATCTAATCATTCCCGCAGTTGCTGCCTGCTGTACCGACAGTTGAGAAAGTAAAGACCGAATTACCACACTCGTTTTCAAGTTGTAGTGAAGGTGACGAAGTATGCTTGTAGCCCTTGTTCTAATGCTATTGGTTCTCGGCTCAATAGCCTTTCATTTTTGGAGCCCTTGGTGGTTCACACCGATTGCCTCTAATTGGGGCAGTATAGACGACACAATCGACATTACTTTTTGGGTGACTGGTGCCGTGTTCATTGCGGTCAATATGTTCATGGCCTATGCGGTGGTGCGCTATCGAAATCGTGGTCCAGATAGCAAACGAGCCCACTACGAACCCGAAAATAAAAAGCTTGAAATCTGGCTAACCGTATTAACGACGATCGGCGTTGCTGCGCTTCTCGCACCTGGCTTGTATGTCTGGAACGATTTTGTCAGTGTTCCTGAAGACGCCTGGGAGTTCGAAGTAGTGGGGGAACAATGGCGATGGACCTTTCGCTTACCTGGCGACGATGGCAAACTCGGGACATCCGCCTCCTCTCTCGTTAGCATCAGCAACCCTTTGGGGGTCAATCCTTTAGATTCTAACGGCCAGGATGACCTGATCGTAATGAGCAACGTCATGCACCTGCCGATTGATAAACCGGTGAAAATGCTACTCAGATCGAAAGATGTCCTGCATGATTTCGCTGTCGCTGAGTTTCGCGTAAAGATGGATCTGGTTCCCGGATTAGTCACCTATTTGTGGTTAACTCCAACCAGGACGGGAACCTTCGACATCCTCTGTGAAGAACTCTGTGGTCTCGGGCACTTTACGATGCGTGGGCGAGTGATGGTAGATACTCAGGACGACTACGATGCTTGGCGCGATAGTCTGATGACGTTTAAGGAGATGTCTGAGGTTGACTCTGGTGACCCGCTAATTGGTCAAGCAACCTATCCAGTATGTGCGACCTGCCACGGTCTTCAGGGCGAAGGTATGGTTGCCCTTAACTCACCCAAGCTCAGCGGTCAGGAGGGCTGGTACCTCGAGACTCAACTTCGTAACTTTAAAAACGGTGTGCGCGGCGCTCATGATGACGATGAGTTTGGCCGGCAGATGGCACCTATGGCAGCGCTTCTTGCTGACGAGGCGGCTATTAGAAACATGGCTGCTTACATCACCACCTTACCGGAACATACCAGTAATAATTCTCTTTCCGGTGATGCAGTTAAAGGCCAACATCTCTATCGAACGTGCGGAACCTGTCATGGGATTAATGGTGAAGGCAACTACGCGACTAATTCGCCACGCCTGCGAGGCCAAGAAGATTGGTATTTAAAGCGACAGTTGCGGAACTTCATAAGCGGAGTTCGAGGCGTTCACCGGCAAGACCTGTTCGGACCCCAAATGCGAAGTATGTCGCGCATGTTGAGAACAGAAAAAGACATTAATGATGTGGTCGCATACATCAACATACTAGAACCAGCAGTTGATCAAAACCAGATAGCAGATGCAGCGATGCAAGGTGGGGAGGATTAGACATGGCACACGTTGCGTTCGCTGATAGAGAGCAGGCACTTTCGCACCCCCAAAGTTTTATTACGAAATACGTCTGGAGTCAGGACCACAAGGTTATTGCCATTCAATACGGACTAACGGCTATTGGTGTGGGGGTTGTGGCCTTGATTCTGTCAGGAATTATGCGCCTGCAGCTTGGGTTTCCCGACACATTTTCCTTTATTCAACCTAGTGAGTACTATCAGTTCGTCACCATGCACGGCATGATTATGGTGATTTATCTTTTAACCGCACTGTTTCTAGGGGGGTTTGGTAACTACCTCATTCCGCTAATGGTCGGTGCGCGTGACATGGTCTTCCCGTACCTGAATATGCTCAGCTATTGGGTTTATTTGCTCTCGGTGATCATACTAATGTCCAGTTTTTTTGTTCCCGGCGGCCCAACCGGTGCTGGTTGGACGCTCTACCCACCACAGGCGATCATGTTCGGAACACCGGGGGTTGAATGGGGCATCATACTGATGCTGGTTTCCCTGTTTGTCTTTATCATCGCATTCACGATGGGCGGCCTTAACTATGTGACCACCGTCCTTCAGGCTCGCACCAGAGGCATGACACTAATGCGAATGCCCTTGTCCGTTTGGGGTATTTTCACAGCTACAGTTTTAGGACTACTCGCTTTTCCCGCATTACTAGTCAGCGCTATCATGATGACATTGGATCGAGTACTTGGCACCAGTTTCTTTATGCCAGCAATGGTCTCCATGGGCGAGCAAACTGACTATGACGGAGGTAGCCCTGTTCTGTTCCAGCATCTGTTCTGGTTTTTCGGTCATCCGGAAGTCTATATTGTGGCGCTACCGGCATTTGGCATTGTTTCAGATCTGTTGAGCACGCACGCAAGAAAGAATATCTTCGGCTATCGAATGATGGTCTGGGCTATCGTCGGCATTGGTGGATTAAGCTTCGTCGTCTGGGCGCATCACATGTACGTGAGCGGCATGAATCCTTATTTTGGTTTCTTTTTCGCCACCACGACGCTGATCATTGCAGTGCCAACAGCAATAAAAGTTTACAACTGGGTACTCACATTGTGGCGTGGAAACATTCACCTGAATACCCCGATGTTGTTTGCCATCGGATTTATTTTCACCTTCACGCACGGCGGCTTAACCGGTATTTTTCTGGGTAACGTTGTAGTCGATTTACCTTTGTCAGACACCTACTTTGTCGTTGCCCACTTTCATATGGTGATGGGCGTGTCTCCAATATTGGTTGTCTTTGGTGCGATCTATCATTGGTATCCCAAAATTACCGGCAAGATGTTTAATCATACCCTAGGGAAAATTCACTTCTGGCTTACCTTTCTAGGGACCTATTCGATCTACCTGCCGATGCATTATCTTGGCTTTTTAGGGGTTCCTAGGCGTTATTATTCTTATGAAGGTATCGATTTTATTCCCGAATCAGCGCTGGCGTTAAACACAGGCATCACGATCTCCGCGCTATTTGTTGCGGTCGTACAACTTATCTTCTTCTTTAATATTGTATGGAGCCTGTTTAAGGGAAAACCATCTGGGCCCAACCCGTGGGGTGCTACAACGTTAGAATGGCAGACGCCGAATACTCCACCTATTCACGGGAACTGGGGGGCAGAATTGCCAACCGTACATCGTTGGGCCTATGACTACAGCGTGCCTGGCGCGGTTGATGATTTTATTCCGCAAAATGTCCCGGAATCTGAAGTGAAGATGGCGGCGAGTTAACAATGATCACTATAGTCCTGTTTATTTTTGCAATGGTCGGCTTCGCTTACTGGTGGCTGTGGCGCCAGCGGGTCCTTGAGAAACCATGGACCGAAATGGGACCAGAAGCAGATACGCGAGAAGAGATCGGTAGAACGTCATCGACAGCCAAAACAGGCCTTACGTTTTTCCTCGCGGTCGTTACCAGCGTTTTCGCCTTGTTCATCAGTGCCTATTTTTTGCGCATGGAGTTACCTGATTGGAGTCCAGTGATGAAACCAGACCTGCTCTGGATTAACACCGGACTACTGGTTCTCGGTAGTGGTGCTATTCATTGGTCCTCGAGAGCCGCGGCCTCAAAAAATCTTCGCGCAGTTCAGGTCTCACTCTTAGCGACTGGGTTGTTCACTTTTGCTTTTATTTATGGCCAGTTAATGGCCTGGGGACAGCTCAACGATGCGGGGTATTATCTCAATTCGAATCCAGCCAACTCGTTCTTTTATCTTTTCACCAGCTTGCACGCATTGCACCTGCTGGGTGGCTTGTGGGTCTGGTCAAGAACAACGCTGCGGGTATTGGCGGGCGTTGAGCTCGAGGAAATTCGATTGAGCACGGAACTCTGCAGGACTTACTGGCACTACCTGCTGGTTGTCTGGATTGTGTTATTTGGGATGCTGTTGTCAACATAGCTGTTCTCTAAAACAGGGGATTTCGACATGAGTGATATTGGGAGTACTACAGGGGTAGTATTAACTGAGGGGCTGCCTGGTATTGTCGATGATTGGTCGGCAGATAAAGAGGCCTTCCAGGTTCCCTGGGGGAAAGCCATGATGTGGATTTTTCTCCTCAGTGACACATTCATCTTCAGCTGCTTTTTGACCTCTTATATGAATGTCAGGATGTCGACAACAGTGCCGTGGCCCAACACGAGCGAAGTTTTCGCACTAACGATCTTCGGCAACCACATGCCATTGATTCTAATTGCCATCATGACTTTTATTCTGATCAGCAGTAGTGGCACCATGGCGATGGCAGTCAATTTCGGCTATCGCAAAGATCGAGTTAAAACTGCGGTATTGATGCTGGCAACAGCCGTATTTGGTTTAAGTTTCGTTGGCATGCAGGCGTTCGAGTGGACAAAACTGATTGAAGAAGGTGTGAGACCTTGGGGAAACCCCTTCGGAGCAGACCAATTTGGCGCCTGCTTTTTTATGATCACCGGTTTTCACGGGCTGCATGTCAGTGGGGGGGTAATTTATCTGAGTATTATTGCCTTCAAGGTTTACCGGGGAGACTATGACAAGTCAAACAATTACGAAGCAGTCGAGATAGCTGGCCTTTATTGGCATTTCGTTGACCTAGTCTGGGTCTTTATTTTCGCGTTCTTTTACCTTTGGTGACGTCCATGGAAGCAACAGCAGAAGGTCAACACCACCCAATCAGCATCTACTTAAAAATCTGGCTGCTATTATTCGTGCTGAGCACACTATCGTACCTGGTTGACGTTATGGGGTTCCAGAGCCACCTCAGATGGGGGCTGATTCTTATCTTCATGTTTCTAAAAGCTGGATTCATCGTTGCGATCTTTATGCATATGGCCTGGGAGCGACTTGCTTTGGCCTACGCGATATTATGCCCACCGCTATGCCTCTTAGTGTTGATCTGCCTGATGGCAATCGAGGCAGAATATACTTTTTTCACTCGATTGTTGTTCTTCGCGCAGTAATTCTCAATGCTGAATCCACAAACAAACAGTCCCGGCGGCTTGAAGGCCAGTTCCTGGCAAGACTACCTGGAGCTTTGTAAACCGCGAGTAGTTTTGCTTATGCTGCTTTGTGCGACCGTTGGAATGTTTCTCGCCACTGACTCGATCATCTCCTTTGACTTATTACTGTTCACTAATCTCGGCATAGCACTAGTCGCGGGCTCAGCTGCCAGCGTCAACCACATCATCGATGCACAAATTGATATTAATATGGCAAGAACCGCGCATCGGCCGATTGCGCAGGGTAGAGTTAGTGTCACATCGGGTATCTTGTTTTCAGCTGTCACGGGGATAGCCGGCATATCGATACTAGCTTTCCTAGTCAACCCGCTGACTGCCTGGCTGAACCTGGGGTCCTGGATCGGTTATGGGATCATCTACTCCGCATACTTAAAACGCGCCACTCCTCAAAATATTGTTATTGGTGGGTTGTTCGGCGCAGCGCCGCCTTTATTTGGCTGGACAGCCGTTACCAATCAGATTGATGCTGGCGGTGTCTTGCTTGTCATGATCATTTTTACATGGACCCCCCCACATTTCTGGGCGCTTGCGCTTGATCGAAAGGAAGAATACGCCAAGGTTAATATTCCAATGTTGCCGGTTACGCACGGCGAACTCATTACCAAATATTACATACTCGGTTACACTTTGTTATTGGCAATTGTTACACTCATTCCATTCATTATTGGCATGAGTGGAATTATCTATCTGTTGAGCGCACTCGCACTCGGGTTCGTATTTATCATCTGGTCACTACGACTTCTTCTGGACCACAATGGCGCCGCCATCAAAACATTCAGGTATTCAATTTTTTACCTAATGATGCTTTTTATCAGCCTGCTTATCGACCATATTTACCTAATCAATTCGATCTAGTCCAAATGCTTTTGCTTAGCGCTGATGAAAAGGTTTCGATCAATAAAAACGCTCAACCAAAGTAACGATGCTAGTATCCAGTGAGGACGTCCCACTTCCGTTGCTGTTTCGAGAAGTTTGGGGTGATCCTGAAGGGCGATCGAAAGGCTGATTTCTTGACTCGGGTCCAGATCAACCATGAAGACATGCTTGCCTTCTTCTAGAGCTGACTCAAACCGCTTGAAATGATGGTTTAGTTTTTGCATGCCCACGAAGCCACCTTCCCAGGTGCAAAAACCCAACACCACCAAAGACAGGAAAATGTAGGGCGTCCAACCGATTGTAGCATCGGGTAAATCCAGAAAGTATGTCACACTCAACACTAGGCAAACGCCAGCCAAACCGATCGCGGCACCGACTTCGCTGGAATGCACGACATCACGAGCAAAAATAGATTGAACGGCATGCAGGTGAATGTGATTGGCCACGCCTACTGAGTCATTGCTTAAGACATGAATTCTGTGACTATCAATCCCGGCATCCTCCAATTGATCGTCTAGCAGGTCTAGGTCATCAAGATCATCACTAATAAAATAATGCCTCAGTGTCTTCATACTACCTCCAGAGTGTTCGGTTTAACGAACTGGGGTATATCTAAGGCCATACATCGGTGTCATTCAGCAAATCGTCAAGGAGACAGGGGAATGAAACATCACACTAACTGACACGTCTTCTTACAGTGTAACAGTATCGATTGAAAAGTTACACCTC
>Ga0209709_10002105_pt1 | contig 17686 bp, 20 predicted proteins | sample ArcticOcean_MG_C_2_FD_187435 | JGI IMG/M metagenome (GOLD analysis project Ga0209709, IMG submission 187435) | Marine microbial communities from western Arctic Ocean - ArcticOcean_MG_CB4_136 (SPAdes) (version 2) | ecosystem: Environmental > Aquatic > Marine > Oceanic | place: Arctic Ocean... | reverse complement strand
CTACAATAAAAGTTTATAAATTATTTTTCGCGAAATTGATCAGCTTCAAAAACACCTAAGACGTGAAAATCCTCACAATGTAGTCCCAATTCTTCAAGAGATTTTTGAACTTTTGGTTCCTCAATATGACCATCTAAATCACAAATAAAAAAATAAGAAGCAAACGAATTTTTTTCAGGGAAACTTTGAAGTTTAGTTAAGTTAACTCCATTAATAGCAAATCCTCCAAGAGATTGATAAAGTGCAGCAGGTTTACTTTTTAATTTAAACAAAAATGAGGTTATATATTTTTCTTTTTTAAATTCTGGCTGTTGAATAGATTTCCCCATAATTAAAAATCTAGTTGTATTTCCTTTTTCATTTTCAATATTAGAAGCTATAATCTCTAACCTATAAATTTTTGCACTTAATTTTGAGGCTATTGCTGCATCTGATATTTTTTTATTTTTTGAAATTAACTCTGCTGATCCTGCTGTATCTGCTCTCACATTTTCTGTAAGATTATTTTTCTTAATAAAATTTGAACATTGGGATAGTCCTTGGGCATGTGATAATACATTTTTGATATCACTTATTTTAGTGCCAGGCAAAACTAATAAATTATGTTCAATCTTATGAAAGTGTTCTGCATAAATATTTAAGCGATATTTAAAGATTAAATATTCAATTCCTATATTACCAGTTGTCTTATTTGACTCAGGTATAATAATTTTAAAGTTTTCATCCTGTTGCGCTTTAAAAAAACATTCATCAAAAGTTTTGCAAGGTATAATTTCAGCATCTGGATAAACCTCTAATGCAGCCAAATGTGAGTAAGCTCCTGGCGACCCCTGATAAAGTATTTTCATTTTAAGATTTATATTCCATAATTTTTTTTAAGGCTAGGTAATCCTCTCTCGTATCAACACCAATTGGTGATGATTTTGCTAAAAATACATTAATTTTTAAATTATTATCTAAAGCTCTTAATTGTTCTAATCTGTTTTGGGCTTCATTTTTACTTTGTTTTAAACTTGTAAACTTTTCTAAAGTTTTAACTTTATAAGCATATATGCCTATATGATGATAAATATTTTCTTCCTCTTTAAAAATATGATTTCTTTTAAAAGATAGTGCTAAAGATGAATTGTTACTGTTTAATTTTTCTGCAGTTTCTACTTTAACAATATTTTCATTTGAAAATATTTTCTTATCTTTAATTTCTGCTCCTAAGGTTCCAATACTTGAATTGGTTTTAATCATCATGTTATTTAAATTTATAATATCATTTTCATTAATTGAAGGCTCATCTCCTTGTACATTTAAGATATAATCAACATCTTCGATGTTTAACTTTTGATAACCTTCAAAGATTCTATCAGTTCCTGACTTGTGGTAATTTCCTGTTAGAACTGCTTCCCCTCCATTTTTTACAACATCTTCTAATATTGATTGATCTTCAGTACATACTACAACTCTACCTATTTCTGTATTTTTTACTTTGTTAACAACGTGTGAAATAATTGATAAATTATTGATTTTTAAAAGGGGTTTTCCTGGAAGTCTAGTTGCAGACATTCTAGATGGGATTAAAATTAATGTTTTGAGCATGCTTTAGCTTATCAGATTTATGCGTCTAACAGACGCAAAATAATATTCTAAAAATTAGATATTTTTTTAAATTATCGTGTTATACGTTCAAAAAATAATAATTAAAATGGATTCGTTCGAAATAAATAAAATTATAGCTGCTATTATAATAGTTGTAGCAATTACTGTTGGCGTTGATAAAATTTCAGATAGTGTATTCCATGTCAATAAACCTGAAAAACCAGGTTATAAAGTTGAAGTAATAGCTACATCAGCAAGTAGTACTTCTGGTGCAGTTGAAAAAATTGATATCACATCACTTATGGCATTAGGTAACCTTGATCGTGGGAAAAAAATCTTTAAAAAATGTGCAGCATGTCATTCTATATCTCAGGGTGGTGGAAATAAAATTGGTCCCGCTCTTTATAATGTGGTTGGAAGAGCTGTAGGCAGTATTTCAGATTATAAATACTCCAAAGCTTTAGCATCTTATGGTAAAGAATGGACATTTGAAGAACTTAATGGTTTTTTAATTAAACCAGCTAGTTGGATCAAAGGAACAAAAATGGCATACGCTGGATTAAAAGAAGAAAAAGATAGAGCTTCAGTTATAATGTATTTAAATCAAAATAGTGACGATCCAAACCCACTACCTTAATTTTCCAAAACAATATAATAAAATACTTTTTTGAACATATACTCTATTAAGAGCTTGTTGCCAAACTTTTGATTGCTTTCCTAAAAAAACATCACCTGTAACTTCAAAGCCTCTAGGTAAACAATGTAAAAAAATTGCATCTTTTTTAGCAGCACTCATTAATTTTGAATTAACTTGAAAGTTTTTAAAATCTTTAATTTTTTTAACTTTATTAACTTTATCGTTTAAAGACACAACTTTATCTGTAAAAATAACATCTGCATTCATTACAGCTTTTTTAGCATTGGTAAAAATATTAATTTTGCTTTTATTCTTCTTAACCCAATCTAAAACAAATTTTTTAGGTTTGTAATTTTTAGGGCAGGCAATATTTAAATTAAATGAGAATTTAACTGATGCTACAATTAAACTATTAAGTACATTATTAGAATCTCCTACCCAGCTAATATTCATTTTTGAAATAGATTTTTTTTTAATTTCTTCGATCGTAAAAATATCTGATAATACTTGTGTAGGGTGTGATAATGGACTTAAACCATTTATAATAGGAATACTTAAATATTTTTTAAATTCTTCTATTTTTTTATCGCTATCAGTTCTAAGCATAAAACCATTACCATAAGTTGATAATACTTTTGCGGTATCTGCTAAACTTTCTCCACCTTTTTCTAAATGTAATTCATCAGGTCTTAAAGTTAATGCTCCTCCTCCCAATTGTTTTATGGCAAGGTAAAAACTCAGTCTAGTTCTCAGGCTAGGTTTTTCAAACATTTGTATAAGAAGTTTTCCTTTTAATGGTTTATCTTTATCCACATCTAAAGTATTAAGATTTTTTCTTTTATTTTTTCTTTTTTTTGCATCTGTAACAATTTTCCTAAGATCAGCAGCCGGTATATCTTTAAGGTTAATAAAATGTTTCATTTTTATTAAAAACTTTTACAAACTTTTTTTATAATTTTAATAGCTAAATCTATTTCTTGCTTTTTAACCGTTAATGGTGGCAAGAGTCTTATTGTATTTTCTCCAGCTCTAATTGTTAGTAACTTATTATCCATTAATTTTTGAATAAATTTTGTTTGGTCTTTAAATAATTGTAAGCCTATTAAAAGTCCAACGCCTCTTACTTCTTTAATTATATAGGGAAACTCTTTTTTTATTTTATTTAGCTCGGAGTTAAAATATTTCGATATATTTTGAACATTTTTAAGAAACCCCTTTTTAAATATTTGTTCTAAAACTGCACTACCAATTGACATTGCCAAAGGGTTCCCACCGAAAGTAGAACCATGTGTGCCTGGGATCATCCCCTTGGCTACTTTTTTTGTCATTAAAACTGCGGCGAGTGGAAAGCCTCCGCCAATGCCTTTGGCAATTGGAACAATATCAGGTTTTACTTTTGCGTGCTCAAATGCAAAAAATTTTCCTGATCTTCCTATTCCACACTGTACTTCATCTAAAATCAATAAAATTTTTTTTTGATTACAAAGTTTTCTTAAATCTCTTAAGCACCAATCAGGAATTACTTTAATACCTCCTTCTCCCATAATAGTTTCAATCATTACCGCAGCTGTTTTATTTGTTATTGATTTTTTTAAAGATTTATGATTTCCAAATTCAAAATGATCAAATCCATCTATTTTAGGTCCAAATCCTTCTGTCAATTTTTTTGAGCCACTTGCATAAATTGCTGCCAATGTTCTTCCATGAAAAGAATTTTTTATACAAAGAATTCTATTTTTTTTTGGTTTACCAATTGAGTAAAAATATCTTCTGGCAATTTTTATTGCTGCTTCGGTTGCTTCTGTGCCACTATTTTGAAACATAACAAAATCAGCAAATGTCTTTTGTGTTAGTTTTTTAGCTAATTGTTCAGCTTCTGGTATAATGAACGCATTCGATACATGCCAAACTTTTTTTGCCTGCCTATTTATTGCTTTTATCAAATGAGGATTTGCATGACCAAGTGAATTTACAGCTATTCCTTGAACAAAATCTAAATATTTTTTTCCACTTATTGCATAAAGAAAACTTCCCTTACCTTTTTTAAATGCAATTTTTCTTCTGTTGTAATTTTTTAATAAAGCACTCATTGTATTATGACTTTATTTTATAACCTATTTTATAAAGATAAAATGCAAGAAACCATATTAGCACTGCAAGGATTGTTAAATAAATTAAGCCAAAACTTATAGATCCATCCGAAACTCCTAAAAATCCGTATCTAAAGCCATCAATCATATAAAAAAAAGGATTAATATGACTTATTGATTGAAAAAAAGCTGGTAATCTATCTATTGAATAAAAAACACCTGAAAGAAAACTCAGCGGTGTAATAATAAAGTTTGTAACAGTTGCTGTATGATCAAATTTTTCAGCCCACAAGCCAGTACAAAAACCTAACGCTCCTAAAATAAATGAACTTAAAAACGCAAAAATAAAAATATAAAAAAAACTATAAATATGAATTTCAATAATAAACGAAAACACTGCTATAGAAATAATACCAATAAGTAGGCTTCTTGTTACTGCTGCTAGTATTATTGCAAATGATACTTCTAATGCTGATAATGGAGCATATAACATATCAACTATATTGCCTTGTATTTTACCTATCATTAATGATGATACGGAATGGCTAAAAGATTGAGTCACAATACTCATAGCAATTAGTCCTGGAGCTAAAAAACTGATAAAAGAATGCTCTAAAACTTCACCTCTATCATTATTGCCTAGAGCCAGAGTAAGCACTGATAAAAATAACAAGCTTGAAATCAATGGTGAAAGTAAAGTTTGAGCCCAAACCACAAAAAACCTTTGACATTCTTTAAGCCATAAGCTTTTAAACCCAATAAAATTTATAAAGCCGAACCTTCTTACTCCGATATGATATTTTTTTTGTAATTCAACCATAAGTAAATATTCATAACGTTTTTTTTCAATATTTGTGAAAAAAACAATAAATTAACTTGCCTTTTAAATTAAGTTATGTGTAACTACATATAGTTATGCATAATTTAATATACACATAATAAGGTAATTATGAGCTGGACAGACCAAAAAATTGAAAAACTAAAGGAATTATGGGGAAAGGGCAACACTGCAAGTCAAATAGCAGAAATAATTGGTGGTATGAGCAGAAATGCCGTGATTGGGAAAGCTAACAGATTAAACTTATCAGCTAAAATAAAATCTAGAAATTCAAATAATTTTAGTACTCAAAAAATAGATGTTGAAGTTAATGCTGGATCAAAAAAAATAAGAAAAAGTAAATTTAAATCTCTACTTATAGAAAAAGATTTTGAACCTGAAAATCCAAAGCAACTAGAAGAACTTGATGAAAATTCCTGCAAATGGCCAAGTGGTCATCCAAACGAAAGTACATTTTATTTTTGTGGCAGAAATTCATTAAAAGATTTTTCTTATTGTAAATTACACGTATTATATGCTTTTCAGCCGAAGGGTAAAAAAGAAGATGTTGTTGTTAATAAGGATGATGAAACGCCTAAATATATAGAAAAAAAAATTAAATCTGCTTAATAATTAATTTTTTAATATTTAATCATTTATTCTTTGCTTTTTTAAATTCCATTTTACTTAAAATGTTATCTTCTTTTAACCTTTTAATTTCATCTACTATATTGGGTTTTGTTTCTTCATCTAAAAAATATTTTTTTTCTTTCAATATAATCTTGCCTTTGGCTTCGATACCTCAATTTATTTCTTTTTAGATGTGTAAAATTAAAAATAAAAAAAAATACTATAATAAAATATATAATATATGCGCTCATCTTATAAAATTATAATTTTATTTTTTATATTTATCTTGAGAAAACTGGCCTGCTTCTGCCCACATATAACAATATTTTTTTACCTCAGAATCAAAGCTTGAAAGCGCCGGTAGATTAAGATCGAAATTATTTTTAAACTTTTCAGACTTAACATTGTTGTATTTCAATAATCGTAGCTGATCCAATGTAATTAATGGTCTTGAAAATAATTGAAAAAAAAATGTGGTAAATTTAGCTAACAACATAGGCATTGGAAATAATAATCTTTTTTTTCCTATAAGTTTTAAAAGTTTTTGTAAAATTTCTTTTAATGTAAAGGTTTCATTACCAATACATTCAATTTTTCCTGGTCTTATATTTTGAGAAATAACTTGATAAATTATTTCTGTTAAATCGGAACAATAAATAGGCATAAATTTTGTTTCACCATTGTAATATAATGGAAAAATAGGAAGCCTATTAAGCAATGTCATAAAGCTTGTAGTGAAAGAGTCATCAACCGAATAAACTATACTGGGTTTTAAAATTATTGATCTACTAAAATTTTTTTCTATATTAATTTCACCATTAAGCTTACTTTGCGCGTAAAGGGAATCCTTTGCTTTTTCAATTCCCATCGCTGATAAATGTATAAACTGTTCAATTTTATATTCATTACAAAGGTTAGCTAAAAAAAAAGGAAATTTTTCATGAATGTTAATAAAGCTGTTAGTATTATTTTTTTCGTACAAGATTCCAATTAAATTAATGCATATATCTGTCTCCTTCATTAATTTTCTAATCTTAACTTCATCAAATATACTGGTTTGAACAACATCAATATAACCAGGATTAGCTTGTGTTTTCAAAGCATATCCCTTTTGATGAAGATTTCTAGTTACAGCTGTTACTTTATAATTATTTTTAGTCAACTTTCTAATTAAATTCCTGCCAATTTGGCCACTGGCGCCAAAAATTAGACAATTTTTTGGTTTCATATATATATAATTAATTATGAATGTTGATATTAAAGTTCACAAGGATGATCTACCAGAAGATATAGACTTAGGCAACTCAGTTGCTGTTGATGGAGAGTTTATGGGATTGAATGTAAAAAGAGACCCCTTATGCCTTATTCAATTATCCTCAGGCAACTTGGATGCACATATAGTTCAATTAAATAGAAAAAATTATGCCGCCCCTAATTTAATCAAATTACTTGCAAATAAAAAAGTAAATAAAATATTTCATTATGCCAGGGCAGATATGGCTCACATAAAATACTATTTAAAAGTGGATGTTGAAAATGTAAACTGCACTAAGCTGAGTAGTCGATTGGCACGAACATTTTCTGATCGACACGGATTAAAAGATTTGATTAAAGAAATTATTGGAATAGATATAAGTAAACAACAACAAAGCTCAGATTTTGGTGGTGAACTAACTACTGCACAATTAAAATATTGTGCGAACGATGTAATCTATTTACATAAAATACATGATGAGCTTAATAAAATTCTTGTGAGAGAAAATAGAGAAGATTTATATAAAGATTGTTTAAAATTTTTAAAAACTAGAGTCGATCTTGATTTAGCCTTATTTAAGGATGATATTTGGTCTCATTAAATGAAAAAAGAAAACTACAAAAAAATTGCAAAAAATGTAATTGCTCTTGAAATACTAGCCTTAAAAAAATTACAAAATTCAATTAATAACTCTTTTGATCAAGCTGTAGATTTAATTACAAAATGCCAATCAAAAATTATTTTGTGCGGAGTTGGAAAAAGTGGACTTATCGCATCAAAGATCGCTGCTACACTATCTTCTGTCGGTAGCCCATCCTTTGCACTTTCTGCAAGTGATTGTTCACATGGAAATTTAGGAAGTATTTCAAAAAAAGATGTTCTTATTTTAATAAGCTACTCGGGAGAAACTCAGGAGTTGAAAAATATTATCCAATACGCTAATAGAAATAAAATTAAATTAATTGGAATTGTTTCTAAAAAAAAATCACTTCTATACAAAGCTGCTGATGTAAAATTATTTATTCCACAAGTTAATGAGGCAGGCTTGGGTATTGTTCCAACTTCAAGTACTACCATACAGCTAGCAATTGGAGATGCGTTGGCTATAGCATCAATGAATAAAAAAAAATTTAACAGATTAGATTTTAAAAAATTTCATCCTTCAGGCAGTCTTGGTTTTCAATTAAAAATAGTTGAAGATTTGATGATCACGGGAGAGAAAATTCCTTTTGTTAGAGAAAATATAAAGATGACTAAAGCAGTAAAAATTCTTTCACAAAAAAAACTTGGAGTAGTAATTGTCCAGAATAAAAGTAAAAAAACTATCGGTATTATTACTGATGGGCAGATAAGAAGAGTGGGACAAAAAAAAAATAATTTACAAAACTTAATTGTAAAAAATGTTATGACATCAAAACCTATAAGCATCAACCCTGATACACTAGCAGCAAAAGCATTATCAATAATGAATGCAAAAAAAATAACCTCTCTTTGTGTAAATAGTAAAAAATCCCCAAAAAAAACTATCGGAATAATTCATATTCATAACATTTTAGAAGCAAATGTTAATTAAATGCATAACAAAACATATATCCAAATTTCATTATTTATTTTTATATTTATTTTAATTATCTTAACATTTAATTTTTACAAACCTGATAAAACTAAAATTAAAAATATTTCAGATAATAGTAGGGAAAAAAATTTAGAACAATCTGAGGTATTTAATACTACAGAAAACTTAAACTATTCTTCTAAAGATAATTTTGGAAATCAGTATACAATAAATGCTAAAAAAGGCAGTTTTAGTTTTACGAATACAGATATCATATTTATGCAAGATGTTAGTGCCTTTATAAATATGAATAATTCAGAGCCAATTTTTATTAAGGCTGATTTTGCTGAGTATAATAATAAAAATTATGATACATTTTTTAAAGATAATGTTTTTTTAAACCATTTAACACACCAGATTACTGGTGGGAAATTAAATTTGTTATTTAGAACAAATTTAGTAACAATGACTGATAATTTGATTTATAAAAATATTAATACGATTCTTTATGCGGATAAATTTGAAATGGACTTAATTACAAAAGACAATAAAATCTTTATGAAAGATAAATCAAAAAAAATTAAAATTTTAATATCAAAATAATGGCAATTATAAAAAAATTTAGAATAAAATCTTTTAAACAACAAAGGCCTCTAGTCTCTTTAAAAAAAATATCATTGTCTTATGGTAAAAGACAAATTCTTGATGATGTTTCATTCAATATTAATCGAGGAGAAATACTTGGAATGTTGGGACCGAACGGTGTGGGTAAATCAACTATATTCCATCTAATAACTGGACTAATTAAACCAGACTATGGTTCATTAATTTTTAACAATATAAATGCAACAAACTATCCTGTCTATTTAAGAACAATAAAATTTCAAATTGGTTATGTTCCTCAACATGGAGGATACTTTCATGATTTAACATTAGCAGATAATTTAAAAGCTATAGCGGAAATTTTAATTGAAGATCCAAAAGAAAGAAGCCAAAGAATTGACAATTTAATTGCAAAATTTGAACTGGACCCTGTTAGGGATGTTAAGGCTAAATTTTTATCAGGTGGACAAAAAAAAAAACTGGTCATAGCTATTGCTCTCTTAGGCAACCCTAAGGTGCTCTTGCTAGATGAGTGTTTTGCTGCTTTAGATGTATTAACAATAAAAATGCTTCAACAAATAATAGTAAATCTTCAAACGGAAAATAATATCGGTATTTGTATATGCGACCACCAAGCAAGGGATCTTTTGTCTTGCGTAGATATTGCTATAGTTCTTTCAAATGGTAAAATTATAGCAAATGGGACACCGTCACAATTAATTAATGATCCGAATGCTAAATCAGCGTATTTTGGTGATTCTTTTAAATATAATTAATTATAAGTAAAATGGTAAAACCTATTTATTTTACTAATAAAATAAAAGATTTTAACAAAAAAATTTTTGTTGATGGAGATAAGAGTTTATCAATTAGATGGACTTTAATGGCATCAATGGCACTTGGAAAATCAAGAGCATATAATTTATTAAAATCTGATGATGTTTTGAGCACTATAGCATCTTTAAAAAAGCTTGGAGTAAAAATTAAATATAATAAAAAATATCATGAGATAAATGGTAATGGATTAAATAGTTATATTTATAAAAAAAATTTAACTATTAATGCTGGTAATTCAGGAACATTAGGAAGACTTATCTTGGCTCTTTTAATTAATTCTCCAAGAAAAATAAGATTAATAGGAGATAAGAGTTTATCAAAAAGAGATTTTTCTAGAGTAATCCAGCCACTGAAAAAATTTGGTGTGAATTTTTATCCAAATAACAAAACAACGCTACCTATATCAATTAAAGGTAAAAATCTTATTAAACCTATAAAATATTTTGAAAATAAAGGATCTGCACAATGTAAAAGTAGCGTACTACTAGCGGCATTAAATGCTTCTGGCAAAACTTTTATTAAAGCTAAAAAATCGAGAGACCATACAGAGATTCTTTTTAAAAACCTTAAAATCCCAATCAAAGTTAAAAAAACTAAAAATTATGACTATATTGAAGTTGAAGGTAAAAAAAATTTTAAAGCACTTAATTATAATATTCCAGGCGATATAAGCTCAAGTGCTTTTTTTATAGTTCTAACTTTGCTTTCTGAAAAATCTAATTTAATTATTAAAAATGTAAATACTAACCCTTCTAGAACTGGTGTAATTACAATACTTAATAAAATGGGTGCACAAATTATTTTTAAAAATAGAAAACTTTACAAAGGGGAGCAAATTGCTGACATTTCTGTAAAAAGTATAAAAAAATTAAATTCAATAAACTGCCCAACAAAACTAAATAGTAGCGCCATAGATGAATTTCTAATTATTTTTCTAGTAGCTGCAAAAGCAAGGGGGATCTCCTATTTTAAGAACTTAGAAGAATTAAATCAAAAGGAGAGCAGAAGGTTAGATTGGGGATCTAAAATTTTAAATATGATTGGTGTAAAAACAGAACTTACTAATCATTCTATCAAAATTTATGGAAATCCTAATTTAATTTTATACAAAAATTATGAAGTTAAGAATTATTTAAGAGACCACAGAATAATGGCCATGACCACTGTTGCGGCATTAACCTTGGGTGGTAAATGGAAAATAAATGACCCAGATTCAATTAACACTTCTTTCCCTTCATTTTTAAAAATTATTAAAAATCTTGGTGGAAAAATAAATTGAACAAATTAAAAAAAAATATCAAAGTAGCAATTGACTCTCCGGCTGCAGCTGGAGCAGGAACACAAGCAAAATTAATATCTAAACATTATAATTTGATGTATTTAGATACTGGTAAAATCTATAGATTAATAGCAATGATAAAGCTTAAGAATCCAAAGAAATTTAAGTACTCATACATCAAAAAAAAAATCCAAGAATTAAAAATAAAAAGCCTACAGGATAAAAAACTGCTGTCTGATGAGGTTGGTGTTTGCGCCTCAATAATAGCAAAAGATATAAAAATAAGAAAATTAGTGCACAACTTTCAGGTTAATTGTGCTTACAATCCATCAAAAAAATACAATGGTTCTTGTCTAGATGGAAGAGACATAACTTACAAAATTATTCCGGATGCAGATTTTAAGTTCTTTATAACGGCAAATATTAAAACAAGAGCCAAAAGAAGGTACTTAGAGCTAAGAAGGTCAAATAAGAAAATAAGCTTTAACGCGGTCCTAAAAAGCATAAAAAAACGAGATAAAAGCGATTTTAATAGAAAAAATTCACCTCTTACTAAAAAATTTTCGGTGTTGATTAATAGTGAAAACTTAACTAAAAGAGCATGCTTTTTAAAAATTAAAAAAATAATGGATAAAAAATTAAATATTAATGGAAATTTATAATCAATTAGACACACCAGCATCAAAAGAATTCGAACATCTGCTTAATAGCCAGCTATCAAAAACTAAAATTGTAGAAGGAAAAATCATTGAAGGTAAAATCACTAAAATTAGTGATAAATTTGTTTTTTTATTTATTGAAGGTTTAAAATCAGAACCAGTCCTAGATATTAATGAATTAAAAACTATGGGCATGTCAGACAAAATTAAATTAGGTGAAAATATTTCAGTACTTTTAGAACGTATAGAAGATAAAAATGGAGAAGTATTAGTATCGGCTTCTAAAGCACTAAAAATTAGTGGTTGGGAAAAATTGGTTGAAGCTTACGAAAAAGAAGAGCCAATAAATATTAAAATAATTAGCAAATGTAAAGGAGGCGTAATAGCCGAACACATTGAAACTAAAAGCTTAACTTTTATGCCTGGTAGTCAGATATCAGATAAACCACTAAAAGATATATCCCATCTGATGGGGGTGCCAATTAAAGCATCAATAATAAAATTAGATCGTATAAGAGGTAACTGTTGTACTTCCAGAAGAGCAATAATCTCATCTAATAAAAAAGTTGATAAAGCTAAGATAGTTGAAAAATATAAAGTGGGAGACATAATTAAAGGGGGAATTGTTAAAGGCTATAGTTCATTTGGATGTTTTTTTGATATTAACTCTGAGCTAGATGTATTGGTTCATCTCCAAGAAATAAGTTATTCAAGAGTTAACCATCCCGAAGAGTTTTTTAATATTGGTGAAAAACATGACTTACTTGTTATTTCAGTTGACAAAGAAAAACTACAAGTTGGATGTTCAATTAAACAACTGTCTAAAGATCCTTTTGATAATATTACAAACTATGAACTAAATAAAAAATATAAAGTTAAAGTAGTTAAGTTAATGGATTTTGGAGCTTTTTGTGAATTAGAACCAGGGTTGAACACTCTTTTGCATACTAGTGAACTAAGTTGGACTAAAAAAACAACCTCTGCAAAAAAAATGTTTGCTGTAGGTGATAAAATAGATTGTATTATTACTGAAATTGATAAAGATAAAAGAAGAATAGCTATATCACATCGGTTAACTCAAGAAAATCCATTTGATCAAATGGAAAAAAAATATCCAGTTGGAAGCGAAGTAGAGGGGACAGTTAGTAGTATCAATGAGTATGCAATTTATTTAAAATTAGACAACATAGACCTAGATGCTTTTCTCCACGCAAATGACTTAAGTTATTCAAAAAATGCTGAGGATGAATTAAAAAAATACAAAAGTGGAGATAGATTAAAAGTTAAAGTTTTAGAAATTAAATTAGACCAACAAAAAATTCGAATTGGTTTAAAACAAATGAAAGAAGACCCTTTTGTTGTTTTTTTTAAAGACAAAAAAGTTAATGATATAATTACAGTAAAAGTTATTTCATCAGATGCCAAGGGCCTTGTTGTAAAACCTGAGGGCTATGAAGTGGATTGCTATATAAAAAAATCCCAGATAGCTATTAATGTGGCTGATGCGCGCCCATCAAGATTTGTTGGTTCTGAACGAATTGATACAGCCATAGCAGAACTAAATTTTGAGAACAGAAAAGTAACATTAAGTATCAAGCTACTAGAAGAATTGCAAAATAAAGAAGCTGTTACTAAATTTAGCTCTCCTCTTTCAGGAAAAAATCTTCCTTTCTCATCTTTATTTGATGATCTTGGAAAAAATAAAAAAAATAAAAAAGAATAAGCTACATTGGCTATTGTAAAATCAAAGCTCTTAAAACAATTAACAGATAATTACCCAAACTTTTTAAAAAAAGACCTCGAAAAATTTTTAGATATATTTTTTAAAGAAATTAAACAAGCATTAAGTAGAGGAGAAAGAGTAGAGCTTAGAGGGTTTGGTATTTGGTCAACTCATACACAAAAAGCTAGAATATCAAGAAATCCAAAAACAGGAGAAAAAGTTAATACCCCTAAAAAAAAAACAATTCACTTTAAAATGGCAAAAGAACTGTTTAATAAATTAAACAATGATAAATAAAAATATTTTTGTAGCCTGTGATGTGTCAAGTCAAAAAGAAATACTAGATTTATTAGAGTTAATTCACGAAGATATTTCTGGGATCAAAATTGGATTACAATATATTACACAAAGAAGTCCTGAAGAAATAATAGAACTTTCAAAATTTAAAAAACCCATTTTCTACGATGGAAAGTTCTATGACGTTTTAAATACTCTTGTTGAGTCAGTTAAATCACTCAAGCATTTAAATATTAACTACGCAACGGTACATCTACTTAATGGCTTAGACGCCCTTAAAGCAGCAAATGAAGCTGCACAAAAAATAAATATAAACTTATTGGGTGTATCTGTTTTAACAAGTTTTGGAGATGAAGATTTAGAAAGTTTGGGGTTTAAAGATAAAGTTGAAGATCAAGTTATAAGACTTATTAAAATTGCATTAAATGCAAACTTGTATGGTGTCATTTGTAGTCCGTTAGAAACTAAAATGATTAAAGAAATCGCACCTAAGCTCAAATGCTTTACACCAGGGATAAGAATGAACGATAATAAAAATGAACAAAAAAGAACTATGAGTGCTAATGAGGCTATTAAAGCAGGTAGCGATTGCCTAATAATTGGTCGACCTATTACAAAAGGTAATTCAAAAAAAAATATAAAATATATACTTTCATCAATAGAGTAAATGAAATCGAAAATTTGTGGCATTTCTGATTCAAATACCTTAGAACATTTAACAAACCACCCTCATCCGCCCCATTTTGTTGGCTTCATTGTCAATTATCCAAAATCTAAAAGATTTGTTGAGCATAATACACTTAAAAAACTTTTAAAAATTAATAAAAGAAATTCTAAATATGTTGCAGTACTTGTTAAACCAAATGAAAATATTTTAGAAAAAATAAGTAAATTACCATTTGATTATTATCAAATTTATGAATGCACACCTGATGAAATAAAAATTATTAAAGATAAGTATAATAAAAAAATTATTATTGCAATCACAGTGAATGACCAAAATGATGTTTTAAAATATCATAATTATAAAGATATTGCTGATATAGTCTTATTTGATAGTAAAGGTTATGAAAAAAGTCTATCTTTTGATCACCAATTAATTAAGAATTTAAAACTAAATAAAGAATTAATGCTGGCTGGAAATATTCAAATAAATGATAATCTTGAAAATTATAGCCTAATAGCAGATATTATAGATATTTCTGGTGGACTGGAAACGTCCGGATTAAAAGATATTTTAAAAATAAATTATTTTTTAAACAAGATTAAAAAAATTAATGATGAAGCTTAAAAAAAAAGTTCCCTTAATTGATCAACATGACAGAAATGGATTTTGGGGTGGTAAATTTGGTGGAAACTTCATTCCAGAAACATTAAAAAAACCTGTAGAAGATCTGACTAGACTTTTTGAAAAACTTAGACACGATAAAAAATTTTTAAAACAAAGAGATTATTACTTTAAAAACTATATTGGGTCTCCCACTTCCTTTGTAAAACTTCAAAACCTGTCTAATCATCTAGGGGGAGCCCAAATATACACAAAAATGGTCTCTGAGGCTAACGGTGGTGCACACAAAATCTATAATGCTACCGTTCATTGCCTTATTGCTAAAAAAGCTGGTAAAAAATTTGTCGTAGGTGATACAGGTGCTGGTTATGCGGGTAAAATGCTAAGTATGGCCGCTAAAAAATTTGGTCTTAAGTGCAAAATATTTATGGGTGCAAAAGATATAAAAAGACAAAAACCTAATGTTGATGCTATAAAAAAAAATGAGGCAGAAATTGTGCCTGTTTATTCAGGAAGTCAGACACTGGTTGATGCTGTTAGTGAGTGCATGAGATACTGGGTTTCAAACTGCGATAACACTCATATGTGCGTAGGCTCAACAGTTGGTCCCAATATCTTCGTTAAAATTTGTGGTTGGAGCACAGCTCAAATTTCAAGAGAATTAAAAATTCAAATTAAATTAGAATTTAAAAAAATTCCAAAAAAAATTAAACTAATCAACTGTGTTGGTGGTGGAAGCTCTGCTTATGGATTTTGGAGTGAGTTTATTGATTTTGATAAAAAACATATTGAATTAATTGGAGTTGAAGCTGGTGGACCTAAAAAATCCAAGCTTCATGCGGCACCTCTAACGAATGGAGCAAAACTTGGGATTCTACATGGAGCAGCTGCTTATGTCTGTCAAAATACTGAAGGACAAATTAATGATACTGAATCAATTTCTGCAGGATTAGACTACCCTGGAGTGTCGCCTATTCATTGTTTCTTAAAAGATACTAAAAGAGCGCGATATACATCAGCAACTGATGAGGCTGCGCTAAGCGCCTATAAGCTTGTCACTAAACTTGAAAAAATTAATCCAAGTTTAGAACCAAGTCATGCTTTTGCTGAAGCAATTAAAATTGCTCCAAGAATGAACAAAGATACCATTATTATTGTAAACTCTTGTGGGGATGCAAAAAAAGATAGAGATATTTTAAAAGCAAGATTGGGAAAAGTTAAATAAAATGACTTTAATTAACTTGGCATTTAAAAAAGCTAGGAGTGAAAAAAGACCTGCCTTACTAACCTATACGGTAGCAGGGGATAACACTAAAAACAAATCATTAGAAATACTAAAATCAATTGCAAACTATGCAGATATTTGTGAAATAGGTTTTGCTCATAATACAGCAGTCGCTGATGGAGGCCAAATTCAATCAAGTGCCTACAGAGCGTTAAAAAATGGCATTAAAATAAAAGATGTATTCTCAATAGTAAAAATTTTTAAAAAATCAAAACAAACAAAGCCTGTAATTTTGATGGGTTATTACAATGTGATTTATCAATACGGTAATACTAAATTTATTAATATGTGTAAAAAAGTAGGTGTGGATGGATTGATTGTTGTTGACTTACCTTATCCTGAAAACAAAGATTTTGCTAAAAAATGTAAAAAAAAAAATATAAGCTTTATTCAATTAGTCTCTCCCACCACAACACCAGCAAGAATGAAAAAAATTATTAAAGATTCTCATGATATGGTTTACTACATAAGCATGTTATCAACTACAGGCGGTAAACTAAAAGTTCCATCTAAAAAAATCCTTGAAAAGTATTATGAGATTAAAAAATTAAATAAGAGTAAAAATATAGTAATTGGCTTTGGTATTACTGAAAAAACTATTGCATCATTAAAAAAATCTGATGGATTAGTAGTTGGTAGCGTATTATGCAAGGAAATCTCAAAATCTCTTAAAAAGAGACAAAATCCTGTCACAAATGTTACTAATATTGTAAAAAAACTAAGAAAAAAAATTTTATGAACTGGATAACTAAAAAATTACTTCATTTAAGTCAAAAGATTAGAACTGTAATTAAAAAAAGACCAACAAGTGAAGAAATTGAAAATAGCGATTGGACTTCTTGTTGTAAAGGTCCCGTCTTAAAGAAAGAATTAGAAGAAAATCTTTGGGTTTGTCCTTCATGCAATAAACATCATAGAATAACTTGTAAAAGTAGATTTGATATTGTTTTTGGAAAAAATAATTATGAGATTTTAAAAACACCTATTCCAAAAGTAGATCCCTTAAATTGGAAAGATGCAAAATCATACAAAGAAAGATTAAAGGATGCCAAAAAAAAAACTGGGATGGATTGTGGAATAATGATTGTTAAAACTAAAATTGATAATATTAATATTACTGCTGCTGCTTCTGACTTTAACT
>Ga0209709_10002100_pt1 | contig 17723 bp, 21 predicted proteins | sample ArcticOcean_MG_C_2_FD_187435 | JGI IMG/M metagenome (GOLD analysis project Ga0209709, IMG submission 187435) | Marine microbial communities from western Arctic Ocean - ArcticOcean_MG_CB4_136 (SPAdes) (version 2) | ecosystem: Environmental > Aquatic > Marine > Oceanic | place: Arctic Ocean... | reverse complement strand
TACAACTTGAACTCCTTTTCCACCCCATTTTATTTCACTTACAATTGTATTTAATCTTACAGGAACGTCTTTTCGATAATAAGCTAATAAAGTTCCATATCCTTCTCTACAAAATGCATTTCCACTGCTCCATCCTGAATCTTGATAATTAACATTATCATCATATGGAGAAATATTATTAAAATCTCTTGCAGTTTTCATCGCATGAGCAGTGTCAAACCAACTATTTTTTTTTAGCTTATCTGGAATCAAATCCATTAGTGGCTGGTCTGTTTGGCGTTCCATAACTTTATCTATTTTATCTGAAAGATGCCAGAGCGCATCTGTTTTATCTTTTCTACGTCCACTATAAACAGCATATGCACTTGGTTGTTTGTATATTTTAAATTTATCTTTATTTTTCATCCCAAATTTAGCAACTTCATTACCTTTATGACCATGAAGCCAATGAGCACCAAGGTCAGCTGGAACTCCAAAAGTTGACATATCTGTATAACATCTGCCTCCAATTCTATTCATGGCCTCAATACATAAAACTGATTTACCTTTTTTAATTAAATCAGCTGTAGTAGATAAGCCAGCTGCACCTGCGCCTATCACAACAACATCAGGATTGGATTGTGCAAAAGAAATTACTGGTAATGTTGCTAGTGCAAAGCTTGATAATGATGTTTTTAAAAATTTTCTTCTAGTGATCATTTTTTAATAATAGAGTTTGATAATTTCTCAAAAACTTTTTCTGCACTTAATTTATTTATATCATCAACTTGTATTGCTTTAAAATTTTCTCTTTCAATACTAACTTTAAAAGCTGTGGTGTGTTTTCCAAATAAAGTTAGTCCCTTAACCCCTAAATGTGCTGCAATATGAGCTGGTCCTGTATCATTTGCTACAACAAAAGAACTATCTTTAATTAAAGTAGATAATTGCAGAATATCAAGCACTTTACCATTATCGAAAATTGAGATTGCATTAATATTTTTTGCATCATTGACTTCAGAAGATCCAGGAGCAATAACTATCTTAAATTTATCTTTAAATTTATCTTTAATCAAATTTATTAATTCATTGTAATGTGGCCATTTTTTATGTGTCAGGTGAGTTGAGCAAAATGGAAAAAGAACTATATAGTTTTTTAAATCAAATTCCTTTTTGATATTTTCAATATCTCTATAAGCCCAGCTAAAATTTGGTTTCATGGTTTTTACAGTGTTAAGACCAGAAGCTTTTAATTGATGATCAAATCTAATTAGGACAGGGTTTTTATCAAATTCTTTTTTTATAACATTTTTTGGTAGAGTTGTTTCAGAGCTAACCCAAATATTAGTATTTGCCCTAGGAAATAAAATATTTCTATAAAATTTTGTTCTTGAAGAATTTTGAAGATCGTAAACTTTTTGAAAATTAAGCTTTTTTAAGGTTCTCATTAACAAGTATAAATAAATTAGATTAAACCTTGATAATCTCTTATCTAAAATAACATTATGTATAAATGGATTTTTTTTAAATAATTCAAAATATGCTTTAGTTGTCAATAAATGTATCTGATTGTCTTTATGGTTTTCAAATATATCTTGAATTGCACCACTAGCTTGAGCTATATCTCCTAATGAACCATGTTTGATAATTAAAATATTAGACATATTTTTAACAACTTAACATACTATAAAATTTTATGAATAAAATTCTGGTTGAAGTGTCTGTTGGAGAGCTTTTAGATAAAATTTCTATTTTAGAAATAAAAAAAGTAAAAATTAAAGAATCAGAAAAACTTAAATTTATCAATGATGAGTACAATATTCTTAAAAAACAGCTAGATAAGAATATAAAATATGATGATAAACTAAAAAAATTATTTCAATCTCTTAAAGAAATTAATTCTAAACTTTGGGTTATTGAAGATAATAAAAGAATATGTGAAAAAAATTCAGATTTTACTGAAGAATTTATTAAGTTTTCTAGAGAGGTTCATTTCTTAAATGATGACCGGGCTAAAATTAAATTAAATATTAACCTCCATACTGGTTCAAAAATTAAAGAAATAAAAGAATATACAAAATACTAATTTTTTATTACATATTTCCATATTTTGGCCCACCACTTCCTTCTGGAGTAACCCACGTAATATTTTGAGAGGGCTCTTTAATATCACACGTTTTGCAATGTATACAATTTTGAGAATTAATTATAAATTTATTTGCATCATTTTCTTTTTGAACCTCATATACACCAGCTGGACAGTATCTTTGCGCGGGTTCATCAAATTTTTCTAAAGTATAATTTATTGGTAAATTTTGGTCTTTAAGTTGTAAATGTATAGGTTGATTATCAGCATGATTAGTTCCTGTTAAATAAACAGATGTTGTTTTGTCAAAGGTGATAATATTGTCTGGTTTAGGATAATCAATTTTAGGCATTTCATTAGCTGGCTTTAATGTTTCATGATCGGCATGTTTGTGTTTTAATGTGAAAGGTAATTTTCCTTTAAAAAAAATTTGATCCATTCCAGTAAATATAATTCCTATTATCAAACCCCAATCAAAACTAGGCTTGACATTTCGAGCTCTATGAAGCTCTTCGTAAACCCAGCTTTTTTTAAATTTATCTTCATAAATAGATAAATTTTTATTCTCTTTTATTTTTTCAAAAATAGTTTCTGCTGCAATCATTCCACTTTTCATTGCAGTATGTGAACCTTTAATTTTTGGCATATTCAATGTTCCAGCATCACATCCTATTAATAACGCACCAGGCATAAACATTTTTGGTAAACTTTGTAATCCACCTTCAATTAGTGCTCTAGCTCCATAAGAAACACGTTTTCCACTTTCAATTATTTTTTTAATTACAGGGTGAGTTTTAAATCTTTGAAATTCATCAAATGGTGAAAGATGTGGATTTTTATAGTCTAATCCAATTACATATCCTAAAAAAATTTGTTTATTTTCTGCGTGATAAATAAAGCTTCCACCGTAAGTATTGTTATCTAAAGGCCAACCTGCAGTATGCATTATCATTCCTTCTTCATGATTTTGTTCATTGATTTCCCATATTTCTTTAAAACCTATTCCATATTGTTGAGGGTCTTTACCCTCTGAAAGATTAAACTTTTCAATTAATTGTTTTCCAAGGTGTCCTCTACATCCTTCTGCAAAAACAGTAACTTTACCATGTAATTCTATCCCTGGTTCGAAACTATCTTTTGGGTTTCCTTCTTTATCAACTCCCATATCTTGAGTGGCTACTCCCTTAACAGAACCATCTTTATTGTATAAAATTTCACTTGCAGGAAATCCTGGAAATATCTCTACACCTAAAGCTTCCGCTTGTTCAGCAAGCCATCTACACAAATTTGCAAGACTAATAATGTAATTTTTATGATTTTGTTGTACAGATGGTAATAACCAAGTTGGCCAACTTAGTGATTTTTTTTTACTTAAAAATAAAAATTTTTCTTTTGAGACTTTTGTTTTTACTGGTGCATTTAATTCTTTCCAGTTAGGAAATAACTCGTCTAGCGCTCTCGTTTCAAAAACATTACCACTTAAAATATGAGCACCGATTTCTGAAGCCTTTTCAACTAAACAAACATTTAATTCTGGATCTAGTTGTTTAAGTTTAATTGCTGCAGATAATCCAGATGGACCACCACCAACGATTACCACATCATAGTCCATTGCTTCTCTTGGCATATCTTAAATTTTTACAGTATTGATTATTTTTGTATAGTATTTAATTTATTTAATTCCTCTAAGAATTGAGGTAGTGCTTCAAATAAATCAGCTTCTAAACCATAATCTGCAACACTAAAAATTGGTGCTTCACCATCTTTGTTTATCGCAACAATTATTTTACTTTCTTTCATTCCAGCTAAATGTTGGATTGCTCCAGAAATTCCAACTGCAATATACAAATCTGGCACAACGACTTTTCCTGTTTGACCAACTTGATGTTCATTACTAATGTAGCCCGCATCAACTGCAGCTCTTGAAGCACCAATAGCAGCATTTAACTTATCAGCAACAGCATTTATTAATTTAAAATTTTCTCCATTTTGCATTCCTCTACCACCAGAGATTACAACTCTAGCAGTTCCAAGTTCAGGCCTATCTGATTTAACTTCTTCTCTTTTAATAAATTTTGACAATGAAAACTCTTCGGCAGCTTTAACTTTTTCTATTGGTGCTGATCCACTTGACGTTTCACAGGGCTCAAAAGATGTAGGTCTAATTGTTATACATTTTTTCACATCAGTACTTTTAACAGTTGCAAATGCGTTTCCTGCATAAATAGGTCTTAAAAATGTATCTGGAGAAATCACTTTAATAATGTCACTTACTTGCGATGTATCTAAAAGAGCAGCAACTCTTGGCATTAAGTTTTTTCCAAACGTATTTGCTGAACTAACTATGTGTGAATAGTTTTCAGAAACTTTTACTATTAATGGTGCAAAATTTTCTGCTAGGTAATTTTCATAATAGGTAGCCTCAACGTGTAATACTTTTTTAACAAGAGGCATCTTTGATAAAGATTTTGCAATATTTCCACAATTATTTCCTATTAACAAAACATGAAGATCAGCATCAATTTGTGATGCAGCAGTAATAGCATTAAGTGTAAATGGTCTTATTTCTTTATTATTATGTTCTGTTATTAATAGAGCTGACATTATATTACTTTTGCCTCATTTTTAAGTTTGTTAACTAATTCTGCAACATTTGCTACTTTAATTCCTGTTTTCCTTTTTGGTGGCTCTTCAACTTTAATTTGTTGTACTCTTGGTGTTGTATTAACACCTAAATCTGAAGCATTAATTATTTCCAAAGGTTTCTTTTTAGCTTTCATAATGTTTGGTAATGATGCATACCTTGGCTCATTTAATCTTAAATCACATGTAATAACTGCAGGTATATTAACTTCGATTGTTTCTAAACCTTCATCAACTTCTCTTATTACTTCTAATTTTTTATCTTTAATTTCAATTTTAGATGCAAATGTTGCTTGGGGCCAATTAAGTAAAGCACTTAACATTTGACCTGTTTGATTACAGTCATCATCAATTGCTTGTTTACCCATAAAAACTAAATCTGGCTTTTCTTTATCAACAATTTTTTGTAAGATTTTTGCAACAGCTAATGGTTCTACAATTCCTTCTGTTTTAACTAAAATGCCCCTATCAGCACCAACGGCCAAGGCTTTTCTAAGAGTTTCTTGTGATTTCTCTACTCCAACTGTAATTGCAATAATTTCTGTTGCTTTACCAGATTCTTTAATTTTTACAGCTTCTTCAATAGCATTATCATCAGGTGGGTTGCTAGACATCTTAACATTATCAGTAACAACTCCAGTTCCATCCTCTTTAACTCTTACCTGAACGTTGTAATCAATTACTCTTTTAACAGCGACTAATATTTTCATTATGCTCTCAATAAATTATTTTCTGGATCGTATGGACTCTCATCCAATATTGTAGCATCGTACATTTTTCCTAAAATATCAATTTTCAATTTTTGACCAGTTGTCGCAACATTTGGTTTTACCATTCCTAATGCTATTGATTTACCCAATCTAAATCCAAAATCTCCACCAGTAGCTCTTCCAACAACTTTTCCTTTTTCATAAATTGGATTATTACCTAGAACATCAGCATCATCTACATTGTGAATTTCCATAGTAACTAGCTTATTATCAAAGCCTTTTTCTCTCCATTTATTAAGCGCCTCAAGACCAATAAATTTACCTTTATTAGGGTGAATAAATCTATCTAACCCTGACTCATAAGGCGAGTATTCAATTGATAACTCTGTTCCAACAAGCTTATAAGATTTTTCAAGTCTTAAGCTATTCATAGCTCTAATTCCATAAGGTTTAAGACCTAAATCTTTACCAGCTTCCATTAACTTATCAAATATATGGTTTTGATACTCAATTGGATGATGTAGTTCCCAACCTAGCTCTCCTACAAAGTTTACCCTCATAGCATTTACTGGTGCGTTTCCAACATTTACACTTTTTGCACTCAACCATTTAAAGTTTTCACCCGAAAAATCATCTCTTGATACTCTTGTCATTAATTCTCTAGCTTTTGGTCCAGATACTACTAGCACTCCTATGCTATTAGTTAGATTTTCAAATTGGACACTTCCATCAGCTGGCATCCATTTTTGAATCCAATCATGATCTAATCTTTGGTTAGCTCCTGCAGAAACTAAATAGAAACTATCAGAAGCTTCTCTCATTATTGTAAATTCTGAGTGAACACCTCCTTTTGTATTAAGAGCATGACAAAGACCAATTCTTCCTATTTTTTTTGGAAGCTTGTTGGCTACTAAATAATCTAAAAAATCTTCAGCTCCAGAACCTTTAATTCTACATTTTGCAAATGCAGTCATATCTAAAAGGCCTACATTTTCTTTAACATTTTTACATTCTTTTTCTATCGCCTTAAACCATTTAGATCTTCTAAAAGACCAATCATCTTTTTGCTCCATTCCATCTGTTGCAAAAAAGTTTGGTCTCTCCCAGCCAAATTTTTGACCAAATACAGCTCCTAAATTCTTCATTCTATCGTAACAAGGTGAAGTTCTTAGTTCTCTAGCAGCACCTCTTTCTTCATCTGGGTAATGAACTTTAAATACATGATTGTATGCTTCTTCATTTTTTTCTTTTAAATATGATTTTGTTGCATACTGACCAAATCTTCTTGGTTCAACACCAAGCATATCAATTGTTGGTTCACCATCTACAATCCATTCTGCAAGTTGCCATCCAGCACCACCAGCAGCAGTAATACCAAAACTGTGTCCTTCATTGATCCAAAAATTTTTAAGTCCCCATGCTGGTCCTACTATTGGGTTTCCGTCTGGTGTATAACAGATAGCTCCGTTATAAACTTTTTTTACACCCACTTCTCCAAAAGCAGGTACACGATGAATTGCACCTTCTATATGTGGAGCAAGTCTATCTAGATCTTCTTGAAATAATTCATATTCAGAATCTTTTGATGGCCCATCTACATAACACGCTGGAGCACCATCTTCGTAGGGTCCTAAAATTAAACCACCAGCTTCTTCTCTCATATACCATCTGCTATCACTATCTCTTAAAACTCCCATCTCAGGCAAACCTTCTTTTTTTCTTTTTAGAATATCTGGGTGTGCTTCTGTGACTATATATTGGTGTTCAACTGGTATTACTGGTATATCTAAACCAACCATTTTTCCAGTTTGTCTTGCAAAATTTCCTGAACAAGAAATTACATGTTCACATTCAATTGATCCTTTGTCGGTTTCAACAATCCATCCATCTTTAGTTTGTTTAATTCCAACTACAGCTGTATTTCTATAAATCTCTGCTCCCATATTTCTTGCACCCGTAGCCATAGCTTGTGTTAAATCAGCAGGTTGAATGTATCCATCTTCAGGGTGTTGGATCGCTCCAAGTAAATCATCAATACGACATAGAGGCCAAATTTCTTTTACTTGATTTGGTGTTAAAAATTTCACATCAACACCAATTGTTTGAGCAACACCTGCATACTGGTGATACTCGTCCATTCTATCTTTGGTGCTCGCTAAACGAATATTGGACACAACGCTGAAACCAACGTTTTGTCCTGTCTCTTCTTCCAATTTTTTATATAGATCAACCGCATATTTATGAAGTTGTCCAACAGAGTAACTCATATTAAATAAAGGGAGTAGTCCTGCTGCATGCCAAGTTGATCCCGAAGTTAATTCTTTTCTTTCGACAAGAACAACATCCGTAAAACCTTTTTTAGCTAAGTGGTAAAGAGCACTTACCCCAACTACACCACCACCAACAACAACAACTTTAGCTTTTGATTTCATTATTGCGATTCCTACTAAATTTTGATTAATTACGAAACAAAATTCGTTTAGTTGTTAACTTAAATGGATGAACCTAATGGCGCAGGTGCGGAGACTATTGTGGTCAGCCAGCAGCCATTAAGAGGCCCCTCTTCAGTATATTTTTCAACTTGCCAATTAAATTTATAATAGGCTTTTTTCTGATCTAGGACTGTAACTTCAAAAAGAGAGGTTAAATCACCAGATTCTACTTCGACAACTTTGTGATCTAAATGATTAAGAAGCATTTCGTATGATTTGCTTTTAATCATAGTTTTAAAACGATCTAATGGACCAGTGTTTTTTTGATTATTAGGATGTGCAAATTCCCATGTTTGTTCAATTCCATTATCTTTAGTGGGTTTGTCATTTTGTTTTAGGCTTTTTAATTGAATTTTAACAACCTGATAAGGTTCAATATTATTATTTGGTTTAATTAAATCAGCTTTAGCAGTAGCTATGAACATGATCGCAAGTAAAAAAATGATAAGTAAATAAATTAAACTATATAAAGAATTTTTAATAATTTTTTTCATATATTTAATGCTGTTTTTTTAACATCTTCTAAAAATTGTTTTCTTTTTTTTTCACTCACGAACGGTACAGCAAAATATCTTCTGTACACAATATTATAAATACCACACATATGAAATACACCTCTTTTTAACCTTCTTATAGGTAAGTTTAAAAAAAAAGTAGTAACTGCTAGTCTTGGAGATCCGTACGTGCAAAAAATTATTGCTTTTTTGTCTTTTAAATTTCCAATTGGATATCCATAATTTCCAACTAACTTCTTAAATGTAAATGCCCATGGTGGAGCTAATATTTTATCTATCCATCCTTCTACGATTGCAGGCATTCTAAAATTCCAAATTGGGGCTATTAATACAATTATGTCACAACTCTCTATTCTTCTGCGATGACTTAGTACATCTTCCGCGGGTTTTTCACCTGAAAATACAGGATCAAACTTTTCTTTATAAAGATCAACACTATCTACTTTATTTCCGTTTTCTTCAGCTGTTTTTATAAAAGTATTTCTTATTGCTGAGTTAAAAGAATTATCATTATAATGACCATATACTAGGAATATTTTTTTCATTTAATTCCAAATTCCTTTTAAAGTTTTAACTCTTCCACAATTATTTTTATACATTAGATAATTAATAAAATTTTCTTTGTAATAGTCTTGATGATAATCTTCTGCTTTATAAAATTTTTTAAATCTTTTAACATAAGTAACTATTTTTTTATCAAATTTTTTTTCAAGCGCTTTTATAGAATTATCTATCAAATTTTTTTCATTATTTAATCTATAAAATGCAACAGATCTATAGCTATATCCTTTGTCACAAAATTGACCTTGAGCATCAAATGGATCTATGTTTCTCCAAAAAATATCTAGAAGCTCTTCATAGCTAACCTTATCCACGTCATATTTAATTTCTATCGTTTCAAAATGTCCTGTATTTCCGTATGTAACTTCCTTATATGTGGGGTTTTCAGTAGATCCACCGGAATAACCTGAGACAACTTCTAAAACACCATCTATCTTTTCAAAAGATTCTTCCATACACCAAAAACAACCACCAGCAAAATAAACTGTTTTAAAATTTTGAGCATAAACAAAATTAGAACACAATAAAAGTATAGAAATTACAAATATTTTTACATTTATAAATTTTATTATCACAGTTGACTATTTTTAAACTAGTTATAGAAGAAAGCTATGAAAAATTTTTACGTTATTGAAGGCACACATAAAGACCCTAATGAGATTGAAACAATATTAAAAGAAACTAAAAAAAAATACGGTCCTTTTGAAGAAAATGAAGCTAATCAATTTGCTAAAGGACTAATTCAAAAAAATATTGATGATTTCTATCACCGGGCTTGGGTTCTTAAATCTAATAATTTAACTAAATAAAAACCAACAAACATAGCTATTACAAAAACTGCAGAGCTTTTATTAAATAAAGCCAAGGATGCAACGGCAGGCCCGGGACACAAACCAACTAAGCCCCAACCAATACCAAACAATGATGAGCCTATTATCAAATTTTTATCTATTTTCTTATTATTTAAATGGGTAAAACTTTCTTTAAAAATTGGTTTTTCTTTATTTTTAAGTAAATGATACATTGGAGAAAAAACTATAATAGCACCAATCATTACAAATACTAATGATGGATCCCAATTACCAAAAAAGTTTAAAAATCCCAAAACTTTTTCTGGATTAATCATTTCAGAAATTACCAACCCGATTCCAAAAATAATTCCACAAAACAAAGATACTAATTTACTCATACAAAGTTTTTAATAAAAACTGTTAATATTCCAACTGCCATAAAAATTACAGTTGCAATAATTGATCTTAAAGAAAATCTGCCCATACCACTAATTCCATGACCACTAGTACAACCTCCACTTATTCTTGTACCAAGTCCTACTAATAAACCAGCTATTATTAAAAGAAATAAAGAATTTGTAATTAATATTTCAATTTTATGTTTTGTGAAAAAATTATAAAAGAAAGGCCCCAACATTAAACCTATTAAAAATAACAAATTATCAATTCTATTATTTTTGGATATTAAAAAACTACTTGCTATTCCACTTACGCCCGTCATTCGTCCGTTAAAGATAAAAAATAAAAAAACAGCAAAACCAATTGTGATTCCTCCTATTAATGCAGATAGAGGTGTAAAATTGACTATATTCATTATGATTTTAAAACTGGAAAGACAGGACTCATCTTTTGAAATATTCTTTGATATTCTTGCTTAATGCATAGGTTTTCAAAATAATTCATATTAGCTTCAGTAGTAATTTTTTTAGCATCTTCGTGCTGGATTCCATACTGTAACCATAATGTTTTTGCTCCAATATTAACTGCTTGTTCTGCAATATTAGGTGTTTCTTTTGATGGACGAAATACATCAACAATATCGATTGGAATATCAATATCTTTTAAATCAGCAACTACTGTTTCTCCATATATTACTTCTCCAACAGCAAAAGGGTTAACAGGGATAACCTTGTAGCCAAAACCTTGCATGTACTTCATTACAATAGTCGATGGCTTTCTTTTTAAATTTTTTAGATCTTCTTTTTTTTTTATGGAGCTAACACCAATCATGGCTATGTTTTTTGAATTTTTTAAAACATTTTCAATTTTTTTAATCATTATTTATTTCTCCACTTAGGTTTTCGTTTTTCCAAAAATGCAGATATTCCTTCTTTAGCATCCATTGCCATCATATTTAAAGTCATCATTTTACTTGTATAAGCATAAGCCTTTCTTAAAGGCATCTCTAATTGCTTATAAAAAGCCTGTTTACCAATTTTTATTGTTAAATTTGATTTTGAGGCAATAGTTTTTGCTACTTTAAAAACTTCTTTATTTAATTTTGATTTAGAAAAATGATTATTAATTAAACCAATTTCTTTTGCATAATTAGCTTTTATTGGCTCTCCGGTTAAAAGCATTTTCATCATTTTTTTTCTATTAACCTTTCTGCTAACTGCTACCATCGGTGTACTACAAAACAATCCAATATTAACTCCTGGTGTAGCAAACATTGCTTCATTGGTGCTGTATGCTAAATCACAGCTTGCAACTAATTGACATCCAGCAGCATAAGCTGCTCCGTGTACTTTTGCTATAACTGGCTTTCTTCCTTCAACAATTTGGATCATTAATTTTGAACAAAGAGTAAAAAGTTTTTGATATTTAACTTTTTTTTTTAATCCCTTTACTTCTTTTAAATTATGCCCAGCACTAAAACCATTTCCTGATCCCTCTATAATTATTACCCTTGTAGAAGTATCTTTGTCTAATTTTTTAAAAGCACTTAATAATTCACCTAGAGTTTGAAAAGATAAAGAATTATAAGTTTTTGGATCTTGAATAATTATAGTTTTTATTCCAGATTGATATGATTTTACTGATATATTTTTAAAATTTTTCATTTATAATTTTTCACCATCAAATACTGAAATATCTTTATACTTAAAAGTGTCAATATTATCTATGCAAGCAACGTTAAATTCAAAGTTTTCTGGATTTATATACGATTTATGATGAGTATAAATACCACAAACCGAACAAAAGAAATGTTCGGTATGTTGTTTTTTTCCAAATTTATAAAGTGTTAATTGCTCAGCTCCCTTTGTTACCCTAAGATTTTCTAGTTTTATCTTTGACATAATTGATCCACGTCTTTTGCATAAAGAACAATTGCATCTAACTAATTCCTCCAATCCTTTTTCTAATTTAAGTTCAATTTGAACTCCTTTACAATGACATGATAGTTTTTCTATTCGTGGAGTATTGTTCATAATTTAATCTGCTAAATCATTTTTAGAGTACAAATATGCATTTTGTTTTATTCTAGTTTTCCTTCTTCTCTCATTTTAGCTCTAATTTTTGTAGCCGAAATTTTTTGTATTTTCTCAGGAAGAACCACTTCTTCAATCTTATAACCAACTCCCCTTCCATAACTAATATTGGTGATATTTGGAACTAACATAACTTGAAATCTATTTTGAAATTCTGGATTTAATTTCTCTTCTATATTTTTTTTAACTGTTTTAAAATCAAATGGATTATCATCTACACCTTGGACGTCTCTTATTTGAATACAAACCTGACCTGTAATCTTAACAATCTCCTTGAATAAAGCATAATGGCCGTCATGAAATGGTTGCCATCTTCCTAGCATTTGCGCTGTAGGTTTTCTATTATCCCACTCATAAATCATTATTTTATCTCCTTAAATATTATCGGTGCCCAATATTTAGCATCTTGTGTTTTAACATGACAATCATATTTTTCAGGTTTTACAAACATCTTGTTCGTATCATCAAAGCGTCCTTCTTTTATTGTATCTACCCAAATAACAAAATCTGCAGGAAATAAACTTCTTGCTTCTGATGTTGGACAAATAAAATCTGCTATTACATAATTTCCGTCTTCTTTTAATTTTTTTGCAAAACCTGCCATACGTTTAGCTTGTTTGATTCTTCCCTGTTCAGAAAAATCCCAGTCATTAGCTTCTCTTCTTACTACATCAGCATTTAGTCTTTTTGCATTTAACAATGGAGCTAATTCATTTGCTAAAGTTGTTTTGCCAGAGCCTGGTAAGCCCATTATTAATATTATTTTCATTTTAAATTAAATTACTTGCTACCCATTTATGAAATTGATGAGTTGGACCATCCATTACTGGAGAAAAATTACCACCGTTATATATGGGTGAATTTCTACCTGCCTGCATACCTTCAGTGGCTTTTATATCTTGTGACATTACTTCTTTCCAAAATTTTAAATTTTCTTTTCTCATGCTTTCTAATTCTTTACCATTAGCATTTTCTTCTCCAATATAATACATTTCTAAGTGTTCTTTAGTTTTGCTAATTGATATAGGTTCAAGCCAAAATACATAAAAGTGATTTATGTGCAAACCAATCATAACATTTGGAAATAATGCTATGTATTCTGCTTTCTTTGTTAAGTCTTTTGGCCAATTTTTAAAATTATTAAATATTCTATTTCCTTTAACAGGTTGATTATATTTATTGCTTCCCTGTCCTGCAAACCTATTTGGTAATCCTTGGATATGATAATGGTCATTAATATTTGATACTTTATTTAATTCAGGGTGAATTGTGGGTAAATGATAGCTCTCACAATAATTTTCAATTGCGAACTTCCAATTGCTTTTTACATCTAAACTAAAATATCCATAGTCACTTGAATGAACTAGTAAATTTTGGTTTTCTTTAGATATAAATTTTGACCACCTATCTTCTAATGGCTTAATATATTTATCAAACTCTATTTCATTGTCGTTAATATTAACAAAAATCATATCCATCCAGACTTTAGATCTAACTTCTTTTAAATTACTTTTTGATTTATCAAATTCTTCTATTGTATGAATATTTAATCCTCCAATATGAGGTGTTGCTACTAATTTTCCATCAAAATCATATGACCAAGAATGATAAGGGCATCGTAAAACATTTTTTAAAGAGCAAGGTTCGTCTAAAAGCTTAAAACCTCTATGACTACATACATTATGAAATACTCTTATTTTTTTATCTTTATCTCTTAGTATAATTAAAGGGATCCCTAACAGGTTGTATGGTTTGACATCTCCAATATTTTTAACCGCATTTCCTACTCCAACTACGGTCCATTTGTCTTTAAAAATTTTTTCTTTTTCATACAAGAGATAATCGGAACTTGTATAGCACTCATTTGGAAGACCATGAGCCTCATCAATTGGACTATTTACGACCCTAATTTTCTCAATATCTAGGATATCTGATAGAGCTTGATTTCTGAGATTTTTAGACATTAAAAAAAATTATCATGGATAAAATTTTTGGCAATAAATTTCATTATCCCAAGATGAATTTCTTTGACAGCCTTTTTAAAATAGATAAATATCCGCTAATGAATTTTTCAGTTGAAATAGGACCTCATACAAGTCTTGAAACTTTACCTCCAGTTAAGGATGTTTATGTTACCATGTTGCCTGGCGAAGACTATAAAAAAACAGCACAAAAATCAGGTGATTTGGTTAAAAAAGGATTTAATCCAGTGCCACATTTTCCAGCAAGATCAATTGTTAATGAAGATCAATTAAAAGACTATATTTTAAAATGTAAAGATATGGGCGTAAAACAAGCACTGATAATTGGTGGAAGTAGAGATCCAATTGGAAAGTTTGATAGCTCAATACAGATATTAGAGACAGGATTTTTTGAAGGAATTAAGATAGGAATTGCTGGACATCCTGAGGGGAGTCCTGATATATCCGATTCAGAATTAGAAAAAGCTATGATAAATAAAAAACCTTATGCAGATTATATTGTAACACAGTGGTTGTTAGATGCTCAACCTATCATAGATTTCATTTCTAAGCAGTCAGTACCAGTGCATGTGGGAATTACTGGGCCAATGAAAATAACTAGCTTAATAAAATTTGCTAATATTGTAGGGGCAAAAAATTCCATTAACTTTCTTAAATCTAATTTCACTAAGGCGTTAGATTTATTGAAACCTAAAGACCCTAATGAATTAATTGGAAAAGTAAAAAAATTTACAGATAACTTCCACATTTATACATTCGGCGGCTTGAAGGAAACTAACAAGTGGTTGAAGGAGAATGGTTATGTCTAATGAATTTGACTATACTAAACTAAAACATGTTACTTCAGTTGATCAATCTGATCGTGAAGTACCATATAACTTAAGACAGAGTGGACCTACAAAAGTTGAAATGTTAATTTCAACGAGAGTAAGAAAATCTCCATATTGGCATTTATCAATGCAAGCAGGTTGTTGGAGAGCAACAGTTTACAATCGTATTTATCATCCAAGAGGATATGTAAAACCAGAAGATGGTGGAGCAATGGTTGAATACGATGCAATTGTAAATCATGTTACAATGTGGAATGTTGCTGTTGAAAGACAAATTAGAGTTAAAGGTCCAGATGCTGAAAAGTTTACTGACTATGTAATAACTAGAGATGCAACTAAAATCTCACCCATGAGAGCAAGATATGTAATTTTATGTAATGCTTATGGTGGAGTTTTAAATGATCCTATTCTTCTTAGAATTTCAAAAGATGAATTTTGGTTTTCACTATCAGACTCAGAAATTGGTATGTATCTTCAAGGTGTTAACGCTGATGGAAGATTCAATTGTACAATAGAAGAAATTGATGTGTGTCCAGTACAAATTCAAGGACCTAAATCAAAAGCACTGATGAAAGATTTACTTGGTGATCAAGTTGATTTGGACAACATGCCTTTCTACGGTTTAGCTGAAGTAAAAGTTGCTGGAAGAAGTTGTGTTATTTCACAATCTGGTTTTTCAGGTGAAGCTGGATATGAAATATATTTAAGAGAAGCAACTAAATTTGCTGATGATATGTGGAATGCTGTACTTGATGCGGGAAAAAAACATAACTTAATGGTAATAGCACCTGCTCACCATAGAAGAATTCAAGCTGGAATTCTCTCATGGGGACAGGATATGGATGATCAACATAACCCCTTCCAATGTAACCTTGGTTACCAAGTTTCATTATCTGGTAAAGGAGAATGGAATAAAAAAACTGACTATGTTGGTAAAACAGCATTAGAAAAAATGGGTGCAGAAATTAAAGCTGGAAAAAAACCATACAAACTCCAATTAGTAGGACTCGTATTAGGTGGAAAGCCTATTGAAGAGTACGCTCCTGATTTTTGGCTGCTTTCAAATGAAGATGGTGGAGATCCGGTTGGATTTATAACATCTCCATGGTACCACCCAGAAAAGAAGCAAAATATTGCTATGGGATATGTGCCATTTGATGGATCATTAAATGCTAATGGATTTCCCAAAGGTAAAGTTGGAACCAAATACAAAGTTCATTTACCGGTACAATATTCTGACACTCCAGGAACACCTGTTGATGCAACAGTAGTTGATATCCCATTTAAAGAATCGTTTAACGCAAACACAAGAGAAATCGTTAAAGGTTAGTTTAATTTTATAGGGGAGATTCTATCTCCCCTATAAATAATAATAAAAAAAATCTTATTGTAGTTTGTATAAAAATTGCAATTAATTAAATATTTTTTCATCAATTATATCTTACAAAGGACAAAAAAATAAGTTAGAAGATAAATAATGTTTGGTGAGTTTTTAAGTATTATCGTTAGATCTTTAAAGTTAGATAAAACACTTTACAAAGAAAATAAAAACTTTGGTGAAGCTGCAATCTATTTTGCCGGTCTTATAATGATCCTAGACGGTATTGCTGGAGCTGTTGCCGCAAATACAGTAATTAAAACTGATATAGCTATGTCAGGATTAACTGCAATGCTTACTTGGTTAGTTTGGGCAATATTTATATATGTTGTTGGAGTAAAACTTTTTCCCGACAAAGAAACTAAAATTCCATTTAAAAAAATCTTGACGGGCGTTGGATATGCGCACGTACCAGGAATTTTAAGATTTTTTGCTGTTACACCTGAATTAATGATACCAATAATATTTTTAACTCAATTTTGGATATTTGCAGGTCTAATAATATCAACAAAGCAAATATTGAATTTAAAATCAAATTTTAAATCTTTTGGAATAGTTTTTTTATCTTTTTTAATTATTGCTTTTCTATCGATATCATTTGTTATGAGTAGAATAAATGCATTACCAATTAGCGCAATAAGTTAAATTGGGAATATTGTTTTAGAGACTCTACATGATTTACAAACTTTAAAACCAGTCAAAATTAAGTTTTGAGAAACACTCTCATCATTCTTTTTACATTCTTCACAAATGTTGTTTAGGTCTTCCAAATTTTCTTTTTTTAAATTTTTATCTTCGTAAAAATTAGTCATTGTCTGTTAAACCAGCTCCTGCTCCACCTTGTTTTAAACTGTCATTTTCTTCAACAAATGTATCTTCTGATAATTTGTAAAGTTCTTTCCATTCATTTTCTTCAAATGAGTCTAAATTTTCTAAGAACTTAACTAAAACATTATTTCCCACAGTTACAATTCCATCACTTAAAAAATTTGTGTATATACTATTATTATAATTAAGAAGGAAGTTTCTATTATCTATTTTTAAATATAATTTTCTTCCAATAACTTCTGAAGCTCTACTTACAAAGGGTAAAAAAAGTAATGGAAATGCTATTTTTTTAAACTTGATTTCATTAAAAATTTCTAGGGATCTAATTTGATCTAAAAAACTTACTCCAGCAATTATAGGACAATATTCAAATTTAATAGCTTTATTTTCATTGCTTATAAGTTTTATTTTTTCAAAATTTTTTTTATTTCTTATT
>Ga0209709_10002098_pt1 | contig 17743 bp, 18 predicted proteins | sample ArcticOcean_MG_C_2_FD_187435 | JGI IMG/M metagenome (GOLD analysis project Ga0209709, IMG submission 187435) | Marine microbial communities from western Arctic Ocean - ArcticOcean_MG_CB4_136 (SPAdes) (version 2) | ecosystem: Environmental > Aquatic > Marine > Oceanic | place: Arctic Ocean... | reverse complement strand
AATTGTTAAATCTGATACAGTGTCAATAAATTTTTTTTCTTTAATTAAAGATGGAAAAAAGTCTACGTTAGAGTTTCTTATATAAGATCTTGCCTGGTCTTGAAATTTTGGAACAAAATAAGAAGTCAATAAAATTTGAAAAATTAAATATATAAAAGAAAAATAAACTATATTATTTATAAAACTTATTTTCTTAATTCCATTAATCCAATATATTATTAATTCATTTTTGTTTTCATATTTTATTAATGTATAAAATAATGATATAAAAAATATAAAGGGTAGAAGGCGAGAAAAAATTTTAGGAAAATTTAATATTGCATACAATATATATACTTTAAAATTATGCCCATCTTCAGTAACAAAATCTAGGTAATTAACAGCTTGTATTATCCAAACAATTAATGTTGCTGTAATCGATATCATTAAAAAAAACTGAAAACTATCGATTAAAAATTTACTAAAAATTAATTTTTTCATTGAAATTTTAATATTTTGTACATATATACCATACAACCTTAAGTATATATTTAAAAATTTATGAGCGTTCAAGTTATCTATAAAGATAAAATCGACAGTAAAAAATTAGCAAATTATGTGTTATTTGTAGAGGAAAACTTTAATATTAATAATATTAAAAAGAACGTTTCTGATACAGAAATTTTCTATATAAAAGAAATACTAAAAAAAAATAATTTAAAAAAGAATATATTAAGTTTTGATTTAAATTTTAAAAAAAAAATAATTTTAATAGCTGTAAAGAAGAACCTTGACAGTTCTGAGGTAGAAAATCTTGGTGCAGAATTTTATAATTTTATTAAAAGTAATAATATTAACGAATTATCTATAAATTCTGATAGCTTAGATACTAAACATGATAATGATTTTGTTGGTCGTTTTTTACATGGTTTAAAATTAAAGTCATATGAATTTAATATTTATAAATCTAAAAAAAGAAAAAAAATAAATTTAATTAATGTAACTGGCAAAAAAAATAATTTAACAATTAAAAATGCATTAAAATTTAAAGCATTAGAAGAAGGAACTAATTTTGCTAGAGATTTAGTGTCCGAACCACCTAACGTTCTTAATCCAAAAGAATATGTGAACAGACTTCTAAAACTAAAAAAGTTAGGCATAAAAGTTACAACATACAATGAAGTACAACTTAAAAAATTAGGAATGCACTCTTTATTAGGAGTAGGAAGAGGAAGTACAAACGAGTCATTTCTTGTTACTCTTGAATGGAATGGAAATAAAAAACATCAAAAAGCACCATTGTCATTTGTTGGAAAGGGAGTTTGTTTTGATACTGGTGGAATTTCTTTAAAACCTGCAAAATTTATGGAAGAAATGAAATATGATATGGCAGGATCAGCTGTTGTTGCGGGGTTAATACAAAGTTTGGCTACACGAAAAGCAAAAGTTAATGCTGTAGGTGTTGTTGGTTTAGTAGAAAATATGCCAGGAGGTAATGCTCAAAGACCAGGTGATATAGTTAAATCTTACAGTGGCAAAACTATTGAAGTTTTAAATACTGATGCTGAAGGTAGATTAGTTTTAGCAGACGCTTTAAGTTTTACAGAAAAAAAATTTAAACCAAGTTTTATTATAGATTTAGCGACATTAACAGGAGCTATAATTATGGCATTAGGTGAAGAGTATGCGGGCTTATTTTCTAATAATGATAAACTTTCTAATAGAATATTTAAAGCAGGAGAAAAAGTTAATGAAAAAGTTTGGAGACTACCACTGCATAAAAATTATGATAAATTAATGAATTCATCAATAGCAGATATTCAAAATATAAACTATTCGGGTGGTGCTGGATCAATTACTGCTGCACAATTTTTACAGAGATTTATTATAAATAAAACACCATGGGCACATTTAGATATAGCGGGTATGGCTTTTTCTAAGAAAGCTGCAAATCTAAATCCAGGTGGAGCCACAGGCTTTGGAGTAAGATTATTAAATCAACTCATAGAGGAACATTATGAGTAATATAGAACAAACGTTATCAATTATTAAACCAGATGCTGTAGAAAGAAATTTAGAAAATGAAATTAAAGAAATGTTTAAGAACAAGGGTTTTAATATTGTTAAAAATAAAAAGATTCAAATAGCAAAATCAGAAGCAGAACAATTTTATAAAGTTCACGAAACAAAACCTTTTTATAATGATTTATGTGCTTATTTGTCATCAGGACCAATAGTTGTAATGATTTTAGAGAAAGAAAATGCAGTGTTGAATAATAGAGAGCTAATGGGTGCTACAAACCCAAAAGATGCTGAAGAAGGAACGATAAGAAAAAAATATGGAATTTCTATTGATAAAAATTCAGTTCATGGATCAGATAGTGTTGAAAATGCTAAAATAGAAATTGATTTCTTTTTCAAAGACTAATTAAAAATTTTCAAAATAGCAGCAGGGAACAATTTGTGCTCTTGTTTAAGGACTTTTTTAGCAAGAGAAGTAAAATTATCCTTAGCTTTTATTTTAATTTTTTTCTGCATAATTATTTTTCCAGAATCTAATTTTGTAGTTACATAGTGAACTGTACAGCCTGTAAATTTATCCTTATTTTTGATAGTTCTTTCATGTGTATTTAATCCTTTGTATTTTGGAAGTAGCGAAGGGTGAATATTAATTATTTTTCCATTAAATTTTTTTATAAAATTTTTAGGTAAAATTTTCATAAATCCAGCAAGACAAATAAAATTTATCTTCTCTTTTTCTAATAATGCTAAAACATTTTTTTCAGTAGTTTTAATATTTTGAAAATTAAATATTCGTTTTTTAATATTAGATTGATCTGCATACTTTAAACCCTTGGCTTTAGCTGTATTTGAGATGATTAAATCTATTGAAATAGGTGATCTTTTTATTTTAGAAAACTTTATTAGGTTCTTTAAATTGCTCCCTGTTCCTGAAATAAAAACAGCAGTTCTTATTTTTTTAAGACCAGTCAATTTTTCCATTAAGTTTAACTTTGTTTTTACCAGAAGTTATTTTTCCAATAACATAAGGTTCAAATTTTTTAGTAAAAAACTTTTTTATCTTATTTAAGTTTTTTGGGTTAATTATTAAACAAAAACCAACTCCGCAATTAAATGTTCTTAACATTTCTTTATCATCTATATTATTTTGTTTTAGCCATCTAAAAATTTTTTTAGTTTTAACTTTATTTAAGTGAATATCAGCAACCAATCCATCAGGGATAACTCTTTTGATATTATCTCGAAGTCCACCGCCAGTTATGTTAGCACATCCATGTATAAGGTTGTTATTGATTAGATTTAAAACTTCTTTTACGTAAATTTTAGTTGGTTCTAATAATTCTTTTTTAAGAAATAAATTGTTTTTTAAATTAATCTTTCTTTTTTTTAGAGCATATCTTACTAGGGAATATCCATTAGAATGAACACCACTTGAAGGTATAGCTAGTACTAAATCATTTTTCTTAATATTTTTCTTATCTAAGATTTTTTTTTTATCCACAATACCCACAGCAAAACCTGCTATATCAAATTTTCCTCTTTCATAGGTTCCAGGCATTTCTGCTGTTTCACCACCAACTAGTTCACAGCCTGAAATTTTACACCCTTTTATTATTCCTTTAATAATTGATTTAAGTTTTTTTAAATCGATTTTATTAATTGATATGTAGTCTAAAAATAACAAGGGTTTTGCTCCTTGTACAATTAGATCATTTACACTCATAGCGACCAAATCAATTCCAATGCTGTCATATTTATTAAGAGTATTTGCTATTTCTATTTTTGTGCCGACACCATCTGTACAAGCTACAATTTTAGGTCTTTTAAAATTAGCTGGTATATTAGAGATAGATCCAAATCCTCCAATATTACCCAACTTTTTTTTGCCCTTATTTTTTGATGAAATACTAGATATAAACTTAACAAAATTATCGGCGGCGTCTATATTAACACCACTTTTTTCATAGGTAAATTTTTGTTTTTTCATTAGTATAAAATATGCAAATTATAAATAAATTATTTAGATTTAAAAACGTATATATATTTTTTATTTCATACGTTCTATTTATAAATATATTTTTCTCAACACCATTAAATGCAAATTCGTTTAAAATAAGCGATCTTGAGATTTCTACTCCATTTGATCTTAATTTTAATAAAAAAAAAGTTATAGACAAGGGTTTTCAACAAGCGTTTATTGAGTTGATATCCATGATTACAACTTCAGGTGATAAAAAAAAAATAGAAAATACTTCACTAACAACTATAAAAAGATTAATAGATTCTTTTACTATGAATAGCGAAAGTTTTATAAATAATGAATATCATGTAAAATTTGATGTTAATTTTAATAAAAAAAATACCTTAACTTTTTTAGAAAAATTAAATATTTTTCCTTCAATTCCACAAAGAAAAGATTTATTGTTAATTCCAGTCATAGTTGACTTAGATTCAGAAGAAATTTTTTTATTTGATAAAAATATTTTTTACGAAAAATGGAATATAAATAATAAAAGGTTTTATTTGATAAATTATTTATTACCAAATGAAGATTTAGATGATGTTAATCTTCTTTCTCAAAATAGTGAATCAATAGAGGATTATAATTTTGAGGAAATTATAAAAAAGTATGATTTGAATGATTTTATAATCATAATTATTTATAAAAATTTAAACAATTTAAGAATACTTTCAAAAATTCATCTAAATAATTCTTTTAAAGTTAATAATAAGAAATTTGAAAATATTGATATTTCTAAAGAAGAGAATTTTGATTTTATATTAAATGATTTGAAAACAACATACGAGAATCATTGGAAAAATATTAATCAAATAAATACCTCAATTAAACTTTCCTTAACAATCTTAGTAAAAGCAAAAAATTATAAAAGGATTAAAGATTTAGAAAAGAATTTAAATGAACTAGATTTAGTTTCAAGTTTTGAAATTTCTAAATTTAATAGCCAAAATATTTTTTTTAAAATTGTTTATAATAGCTCACCTGACAAGCTTATTAATGATTTAAAGAAAAAAAATATTATTATAGAAAACAAAAATCAAGTATGGGAAGTTAAGTGAATAATTTAAATCAACTTTTATTAAACTTTGAATATAAACAAAATTTTAAAGAAGAAGATTTCTATGTAAGCAATAGTAATTATTTTGCATATGAACTGATAAATAGTTGGCCTAAATGGGAAAAAAAATTAGTAAATATATGTGGTGAAAAATATTCTGGAAAATCTCATTTAACAAATATTTTTTTAAAAAAGTTTAAAGGTACAAAGATCAACGCACACACTTTTCAACACGAAGATTTAAAAAAAATAAAGATTTATGAAAACATTATATTAGACAATCTTGATCAAAATATTGATGAAAATTTAATCTACTCACTATTTAATATCATTAATCAAGATAATAAATATCTAATTATAAATTCATTAGTTCCTGTTAATGTAATAGATTTTAAACTAAATGATTTAATTTCTAGATCCAAAGATTGTTTAGTTGCTAAAATTGATAAACCTGATGATGAGCTAATGTTTGCTTTAATACTGAAAAATTTTTCAGATCGTCAAATTATAGTAGATAAAAAATTAATTGATTTTATCATTAAAAGAGTAGAGAGATCATATGGAAAAATATTTGAATTCATATATAAAATTGACGAAATAAGTTTAAAAAAAAAAAAACCAATAGATTTTAAAACTATTAAAGAAGTATTAGAGGATTAGATTGAATAAATATAGAACACATAACTGTAGCGAATTAAACTTAAATAATAAAAATGAAAAAATTATTTTATCTGGTTGGATAAATAAAAAACGTGACCATGGTAATCTTTTGTTTATTGATTTAAGAGATAATTATGGAATAACCCAATGTCTAATTGACAAAAGTAGCAATCACTTTAAAGAATTAGAAAAAATTCAGCTCGAAAGTGTAATCAAAATAGAAGGGAATGTTATTGCACGAAGTCACGATACAATTAATAAAGACCTTAAAACAGGTGAGATTGAAGTAACTATTGTTTCATTTGAAGTTCTTGGAACGTGTAAAGAGTTGCCATTGCCAGTTTTTAGCGATCAAGAATATGCTGAAGAAATTAGATTGAAATATCGATTTCTAGACTTAAGAAGAAAAAAAATTCATAACAATATTATTTTAAGATCAAAAGTTATTTCATTTATTAGAAATGAAATGCTTAAATTAGGTTTTTTAGAGTTTCAAACTCCAATATTAACGTCTTCAAGTCCAGAGGGTGCAAGAGATTTTTTAGTTCCCAGCAGATTAAATCCTGGAAAATTTTATGCACTTCCACAAGCTCCACAACAATTCAAACAATTAATAATGGTATCAGGATTTGATAAATATTTTCAAATTGCACCATGCTTTAGGGATGAAGATGCAAGAGCTGACAGAAGCCCAGGAGAGTTCTATCAATTAGATCTTGAAATGTCTTTTGTAGAACAAGAAGAAGTTTTTCAAGTTGTTGAAAAATTAATGGTAAATTTATTTAAAAAATTTTCTTCAAAAAAACTGTTACATGACAAGTTTCCTAAAATTTCATATGAAGATGCTATGCTTAAATACGGTTCAGATAAACCAGATTTAAGAAATCCATTATTAATTAATGATTTAACAAGTATTTTTATACGTGACGATGTTAGTTTTGATATTTTTAAGAAACTTGTAAAATCAGGATCTAAAGTGAGATGTATTGTTACAAAAGATACCAAAGATAAACCAAGAAGTTTTTTTGATGGGGTAGACGAGTGGGCCAAAGAACAAGGAGCATCCGGCTTAGCATATTTTACTATTGTAAAAGATAAAGAAATTTATGCAAAAGGACCAGTTGGTAAATTTTTTAAAGAAGATGCTTTAAAAGAAATAATGAAGATTACATCAGCTGAAGTTGGAGATAGTATATTTTTAGCATGTGGAAAAAATAGTGATGTAGCAAAAATTTGCTCTCTTGCTAGAGATAAAATTGCAATAGAATTAGATTTAATTGATGATAATAAATTTGCATTTTGTTGGGTAGTTGACTACCCAATGTTTGAATTAGATGAGGTGACAGATAAAGTTAAATTTAGTCATAATCCATTTTCAATGCCTCAGGGAGATATAAATAACATTGACTTTGATAAACCGTTAAATATTAAAGCTTATCAGTATGATATAGTTTGTAATGGTATTGAATTATCATCTGGAGCAATTAGAAATCATATACCTGAGCTTATGTATAAATTATTTCAAACAGCAGGATATGATAAAAGTCAAGTTGATGAAAAATTTAGTGGTATGATTAATGCCTTAAGTTATGGAGCTCCTCCTCATGGTGGAATAGCGCCTGGTATTGATAGAATTGTTATGTTGCTTGCTAATGAAAAAAACATTAGAGAAGTAACTATGTTTCCAATGAATCAAAATGCACAAGATTTGATGATGAATGCACCATCAGAAATATCTGAGGAACAACTTAAAGAGCTTTGTCTATCTTTAAAAAAGAAAAAATAAATTTATTTTTTTCCTTTTAAATTAATTTTAATATCAGATAAATCTATAAGGTTTTTTTTATAATTATTTCTAACAAAGCCTTTACTTGTTATGTCTTTTACAATTTTCAAAAATTGTTTTTGGTCATCAGAATTTTCATCTTCGTTAATAATTTTATCAGAATCCCCGATTGTGGGTGTGTGAGCTAGATCTTCTCTATTTTGGTAGGATATAGCTAATTCTCTAAAAATATAATCTAATATTGATGTAGCACTTAATATTCTGTCATTTCCATGTACTTTTCCTGATGGTTCAAACTTAGTGTTAACATATGCACTAATAAATTCGTCTAAAGGAACTCCATATTGAAGACCAAGAGATATTGCTATTGCGAAATTATTCATTAACGCTTTTACTAATTCTCCTTCTTTGCTGGTATCAATAAAAATTTCGCCTATTTTTCCATCTTCGTATTCACCAGTATGTAAATACACTTTATGATCGCCAATCGTAGCTTTTTGGATATATCCTTTTCTTCTATCAGGCATACTAAATCTTTTACTTACGCCTTCATTAATTTTTTTAACAAAATTTGCATTACTGTCTTTTAAGATAACTTTAGGCTGACTTTGCTCAGATAAAATATCTAATTTTGTTGGTTCAGTCACTTTATTATTTGGGTTCAAGCTTTTTGTTTTTCTGGTATCTAACTTGACATCTAAAACCTCAAATTTACCATCATCACGTTTTTCTAGGTTTGCAAGCTCGGTTTCATTAATATCATCTAGATAATGATTAACTTTAAAGCTACATGTGTAATAAGTTTCTACTAAGTATTTTGCCATTTTTCCTCTAATTAAAATTTATTTTGAATCTTAAGATAATTAATTTATATACAAATCCATACTTTAGTCTAATTTAAATTATACAATTTTGAATTGAACAATTAGTAAAATTATATGTTGACACTTTTAAAAAAATTTTTCATTTGGTGGAATCAAGAGACTCTTGGAACAAAATTAAAAACAATTTTTTTTGGAAAATTAGTAGGTAACGATTCATATGGTAACAAATATTATGAAAGTAAATCTGGAAAAAGATGGATTATTTATAATGATGAGGTAGATGCCTCGAAAATACCAAATGAGTGGTATTCATGGATTCATTTTACAAATAATAAAATAGAAAACAATCATAATTTAGAAAAATATGAATGGCAGAAGCCACACCTGTCTAACCAAACAGGCACAGAAAATGCCTACCACCCAAATAAAAATAATGATGAAATTAATAAAAAATACAAAACTTGGAATAAATAATTTTATTAATTTATTTTTAATATTTTTTATTTTTTTTTATTTTATACCAGCAAAAACTACAGACGATTTAGATGTTAATAAAAAAAGATTTATAATTTTAAAAATTTTAGATAAAGTTAGTTCAAAAACTACTGAGTTAAGATTTGAGATAGGAGAAGAAAAAAAATTTAAAAATTTATTAATTAAAACTTTAAGGTGTAAAAATTCAGAATTCGATGACAATCCAGACGTGACAGCTTATATACAGGTTAAAGATATAACATATAAAAATAATAATGAAGTTTTTGTATTTAATGGATGGACTTTTTCATCTAGTCCATCACTAAGACCATTTGATCATCCAGTTTATGATATTTGGCTAAAAAGCTGTAATTAATTATTTACAGAATATTTTCATTATCAAGCCAACTTACATTAAAATCAGATTCTATAAATTTTTTATGACTTAATAATTTTTTATGTAAAGGTATTGTGGTTGTAATACCATCAATTACAAATTCATCTAATGAACGATTCATTCTTTGGATTGCTTCAGTTCTATTTCTGCCATGGCAAATTAATTTACATACCATACTGTCATAATATGGTGTTACTTTATAACCTTGAAATATTGCACCATCTACTCTTGTTCTAAAACCAGATGGTTGATGACACATTCCTATGGTTCCAGGAGATGGTTGAAAATTTTTACTTGCATCTTCAGCATTAATTCTGCACTCAATCGCATGTCCTCTTGGGTTTATATCGCTTTGTTTGAGTGCAGTTTCACCTGTAAATGCAATAAAAATTTGTTCTTTAATAATATCTATTCCAGTCACCATCTCAGTTACAGGATGCTCAACTTGAACTCTTGTATTCATTTCAAGGAAATAAAATTTTTTATCTTCATAAATAAATTCTACAGTTCCTGCACCTTCGTACCCAATTTTGCTTACCATACTTACAGTTTTTTCAAAAAGATCTTTTCTAATTTCATCATTTAGAACTGGACTTGGTGTCTCTTCTATTAATTTTTGATGTCTTCTCTGTACAGAACAGTCTCTTTCGTGAAGGTGAACAGTTCTATTTTTACCGGCTAAAACTTGAACTTCTATATGTCGTGGGTTTTGAAAAAATTTTTCAATATAAACTTCATCATTTCCAAAATATTTTTGAGCTTCAGATTTTGCGGTTGAAAATAAAGTTTCAAATTCTTCTTCTTTATGGACAATTTTCATTCCTTTACCACCACCACCACCAGAAGCTTTAATTAAAACTGGGAAACCTATTTTTTTACAAATTTCCTTACCTTCATTGATATTTTTTATACCACCCTCAGAACCTTCAATAACAGGTAGACCATGTTGCTTTGCAATATTTCTAGCTTCAATTTTGTCACCCATCATTTTTATTAGTTTCGATGATGCACCAATAAACTTAATTTTATTTTCTTCTAAAACTTTAGCAAAGTTTGCATTTTCGGATAAAAAACCATAACCAGGATGGACAGCTTCTGCTTTTGTAAGTTCAATTGCAGACATTAAAGCAGGTACGTTTAAATAACTATTTGCTGGCTGATGAGATCCAATGCAAACACTTTCATCTGCCATTCTTACATGCATACTTTCTCTATCAACATCTGAGTGCACAGCTACTGTCTTAATTCCCCATTCTTTACAAGCTCTAATAACCCTAACTGCAATTTCTCCACGGTTTGCAATTAATATTTTCTTAAACACTAATCTAAAATTATGATAGTTTGGCCAAATTCGACAGGTTGACCATCTGTTACACAAATTTCTTTTATTGTCCCATCAGAAGGACACGGAACATGGTTCATAGTTTTCATAGCCTCAACTATCATTAACGTTTCACCTTTTCTAATTTTTTTTCCGATTTCAATGAATTGTTTGGCCCCTGGTTCAGGAGAAAGGTAAGCAGTTCCTATAATTGGTGAAGTCACTTTTGTATTGTTTGAAACGGGCACAGTTTTATCTACTTTTGAGTCTAATTTTTTTTCATTTGTTTGTGGAATACTTATAGTGGGACTTGATAAATTTTTAGAAACTTTAACTTTTAAATCATTATTTCCATACTCAATTTCAGTCAAATTAAACTCACTTAAATAATCAGATAATTCTTTTATTAATTTTTTATCTATTTTCATTTTGTAATAATCTTTTGTATTGCAATTATGGCTAAAATATAGCCATTGTCACCTAAACCAAAAATACCTCCAGTAACAATATCACTTATTAGTGATTTTTTTCTAAATTCCTCTCTTTTATAAATATTTGAAATATGAAGTTCTATAATTGGTTTTTTAAAAATATCTAACGCATCTCTAATAGCCACAGAAGTGTGTGTAAAGCCTGCAGCATTAATTATTATACCATCGTATTGATTTTTAGCTTTTTGTATTATTGTTACAATTTCTCCTTCAATATTTGATTGAACAAATTCTAAATTAATATTTAGTTCTTTTGATTTTTCTAAACAATTTTCCTTTAATTTTTTAAAAGTAATTGATCCATATTGTGATTGTTCTCTTTCACCTAATAGATTAAGATTTGGACCATTAATAATTATGATATTCTTGCTCATTTTTTTTAGTATTTATACAGTATGAACAAAATAAAAAAAATAAAAATTAAAATAAATGGCAAATTATCAAAAATTGAAGAAAATTTAACTTTATACACTTATATTAAAAAGTTAAAAATTCCTTTAAAAAAAGTAGCAATTGAATTAAACCAAGAAATAATGGATAAAAACAATTTAGGTAAAATTAAACTTAAAAATAATGATAAAATCGAAATAGTTCATTTTATAGGTGGAGGTTGAAATTGAAAAAAAATCATTTGATAGTTGCTAAAAAAAAATTTAATTCAAGATTAATTGTTGGAACTGGTAAATACAAAACAATGTCAGAATGTGCAAAGGCAATTAAAATTTCAGGAGCTGATATTGTTACAGTAGCAATTAGAAGAGTTAATATATCTGATAAAAAAAAACCTTTATTAATGGACTATATAAACCCAAAAAAAACAACTTACTTGCCGAATACGGCGGGTTGTTTTACTTCGATTGAAGCATTAAGAACATTGCGACTTGCAAGAGAAATAGGCGGTTGGGAATTAGTTAAATTAGAAGTTTTAGGGGATAAAAAAAATTTATATCCTGATATGATTGAAACACTAAAATCCACAGAAATCTTAACCAAAGAAGGGTTCAAAGTAATGGTTTACTGTACAGACGATCCATTAATGGCAAAAAGATTAGAAGATGTTGGAGCTTCTGCAATTATGCCTTTAGCTGCACCAATAGGTTCTGGTTTAGGTATTCAAAATAAAATCAATATTAAATTAATAAGAAATCAAACTAAGCTGCCATTAATTATTGATGCTGGCTTAGGACAAGCTTCTGACGCAACAATTGCAATGGAGTTAGGTTGTGATGGTGTTTTAGTAAATACTGCGATAGCTAAAGCTAAAAACCCATACCAAATGGCATTAGCCATGAAAAATGCTGTTATAGCTGGAAGAGATTCTTATTTAGCAGGAAGAATGTCACAGTCGGAATTTGCTAAATTTTCTTCTCCAGAGAAGGGGCTGATTTAATCTTTTTGTATGGTTGTTTAAAAAATTTTTTTTTTTTAAATTTATTTTTTTTGTGTTTAATACTTTTGTCTTGATTATTTTTTTCTAATTTTTTATGATCAATATTTTTAAGCTGAGTTAATTTTTCTATTGTTTTTTTTGTTTTATTTTGAAAATTAATTATATAGCCAGAATTAGTCACCGTATTTTCCTGTATAATTTCTATTTTAATTTTATTTTTATTTTCAAAATATTTTAAGTCATCAGAAAAATTTTCTTTTATAAAAGCACAAATTTTATCAGATAATTTAACTTCAACAAATTTTGCTTTATTTAAAATTGATTTTAGCTCAACTAATTTAAGTATCTTTAAAGCAAAAGATTCATCTGTTAACCTAATTTCCCATTTTACTGAGCTTTCTCTTAGCCTTTGTCTAGACATTTCAAGTAGTCCAAAATTACTTATTCTTCCAATTTGAATTCTAGCTCTATCGGTTCTACATTTTTCTTTTAATCTTCTTTCGATCAATTTTCTGTTAGTAAAACTTAACATATCAATAAAATCAATTATAATTAAACCTGATAAATCTCTAATTTTAATTTGCCTTGATATTTCTTCTGCTGCTTCCAGATTTGTGTCAAGCGCAGTACTTTCAACATTTTTTTGTTTAATTGATTTTCCAGAATTAATATCTATTGAGACCAAAGCTTCTGTAGGATTAATCACCAAATATCCTCCAGAGGCTAATTTAACTTCACTTTCAAAAATTTCATTTAATTTGTGTTCAATTTTTTCTTTAAAAAAAAGAGGAACTTTATCTATATATTTTTTTACTTTTTTGGAGTGTTTAGGCATCATAAGTTTTATAAAATTTTTAGCTTTTTGATAACCTTCTTTTCCTTCAATTATTATACTGTTTGTATCTTCATCAAACATATCTCTTAATGTTCTTTTTATTATTTCACTTTCTTGATGAATAAGAGAGGGAGCTATAGAATTCATTGCATTTTCTTTAATCATATTCCAAATTTTAATTAAATTTTGAAGATCTTGATCTATTTCATTTTGCGTTTTATTAGATCCTGCAGTTCTAACAATCACTCCCATTTCTTTTGGAATAATCAATTCATTTAAAATTTTTCTTATTTTTTTTCTATCCCCAGGGTGAAATATTTTTCTTGATATACCGCCACCTTTAGGTGTGTTTGGCATTAAAACAATGTATTTTCCAGCTATAGAAATAAAAGTACTTAGAGCTGCTCCTTTTAAGCCTCTTTCATCTTTTAAAACTTGAACAAGAATTACCTGATTAGGCTTTATAACTTCCTGTATTTTGTATCTTTTTGAAGGATGTTTTATAATAGTATCTTTTTTCTCTTCAAAGTTTTCATTTAATTCTGGTTTTTTTTCAACAGGATCATCTAACGATAGGGCTCCTTCGTTAATATTTATCTCTTCCTGTTGTTCACTATTTTTTAAAAGTTCAATTCTTGCTTCTTCCTCTTCTTTTTTGATTCTTTCTAAATCACTTTGAGGTATTTGATAATAATCAGATTGAATATCGTTAAAAGATAAAAACCCATGTCTGTCTCTACCAAAATCTACAAAAGCTGCCTGGAGTGAAGGCTCTACTCTACTGACTTTTCCTAGATAAATATTATTCTTAATTAAATTACTTTTTACACTTTCGTATTCGTAATCTTCAATATTTCCATTGGTTTTAAGAACAACTCTAGTTTCATTTGGATGCGATGCATCAATGTATAAATTTTTTTCCATATGATTTTGATTAATTGTTTCATTTTATTACTGTTTATAATTTTGTATAAAATTTTGATGCCTTAACATTAACAAATTCATAAGTTAAATAAACTAAAATGATTCTAATTCTTAAAAAAATATTTTACACAATTTTAACAGGAACAGTATTGATAGGCACAATAAGTTTATCAATTTTATGGGCATTTTCGAATGATTTGCCTGATTATAAATATCTAAAAAATTATAAACCACCAGTTTCAAGTAAAGTTTATTCTGGAGAAGGTCAATTAATCAGTGATTTTTCAACTGAAAAAAGAATATTTGTTCCTTACAATTCAATTCCAGCAAAAGTTATTAACTCGTTTTTATCAGCAGAAGATAAAAATTTTTTTTCTCATCCAGGTGTGGATGCGAAGGGTATTTTAAGGGCATTTTTAAATAATTTATCCAATATTCTATCTTCAAAAAGATTAGAAGGTGCATCGACAATAACTCAACAAGTTGCAAAAAATTTTTTATTAAGTAACGAAGTAAGTTTTAATAGAAAAATTAAAGAAGCTATTTTAGCATTTAGAATTGAAAGAGTTCTTTCTAAAGAAAGAATCTTAGAGCTATATCTAAATCAAATTTATTTAGGCGAAGGTGCATACGGCATAGCTTCAGCAAGCTTAGAATACTTTGATAAGTCTATTAATGAATTAAATTATTATGAAGCAGCAGTATTATCAGCTTTACCTAAAGCACCCAGTAAATATAATCCATATAAAAATATCAAACTAACCAAACATAGAAGAGACCTAGTATTAAGAAATTTATTTGAAAATAATTATATTAATAAAAAGCTATATTTAGAATTTTTAAATGAAGAAATAGTTTTAAAAAAAAGAAAAAAAATTTTTTTAGAGGATACCAGGTATTATGTAGAAGATATTAGAAAAGATGTTGTTAATAGATTTGGTTTTGACAAGGTATATAAACAAGGATTTAATATTAAAACACCTTTAAGTTTAAATTTACAAAGTATAGCCACAACTTCGTTAAGAAGTGGACTCGAAAGCTATGACAAAAGAAAAGGGTGGAGAGGCGCATTAACTAACAAAAATTTCAATAATAAATGGTCAAAAAACTTAGAAAAATTTCATTTGGAAAAATCTATAGGATGGAATTTAGCTATAGTAAAAAAAGTTAGTAAGTTTTTAATTGAAATTGAAACTGATAAAAAACTGAATGGTATAATTAATTATGAAAATATTTCTTGGACCAAAAAAGAATTTGATCAACTAGTAAAAGTTGGTGACATAATATATGTTCAAAAAATAAAAAATAATATTTACAATTTAAAACAATTACCTAAAGTTAATGGAGGTATTGTTGTAATGGATCCATTTACCGGAAGAGTATTTGCTCTATCAGGTGGATTTAGTTTTAAAATAAGTGAGTTTAATAGAGTCTCACAAGCCTTGAGACAACCAGGCTCAGCATTTAAACCATTTATTTATGCACTTGCTTTAGAAAATAATTTTTCTCCATCCACACTAGTCCTTGATGCACCATTAGTATTAGACCAAGGAGTTGACCTTAAAATGTGGAAGCCAGAAAACTATGGAAAAAAATTTTATGGACCATCAACATTGAGAACAGGATTAGAAAAATCACGTAATTTAATGACAGTTCGAATTGCACAAGAGCTTGGGCTAAAAAAAATTGTAAATTTTACAAAACAATTAGGCATATATGAAAATCCAAATGAATTATTTTCAATTTCTTTAGGATCCACTGAAACTACTTTATTAAAACTAACATCTGCATACTGTGCTTTTGTAAATGGAGGAAAAAAAATTAACCCTATATTAATCGATAGAATTCAAGATAGTGAAGGAAATACTTTCTATAATTCTGAAACACGATTATGTAAAAAATGTGATCAAATATCTTTTTTAAGCAAAGAGGTACCTAAAATTTCGGATACTTTTCAACAAATATTTTCTTCTCAATCAGCTTATCAAATAACCTCAATTTTAGAGGGAGCTATTTTAAGAGGAACTGGCAGAGGTTTAAGAGATTTAAATTTAGATATAGCTGGAAAAACAGGAACAACCAATAATAATACAGATACTTGGTTTATAGGGTATACCTCAAAACTAGTAATTGGAGTTTATGTTGGAATGGATGAACCAAGATCATTGGGTAAATATGAAACAGGTGCAAAAACGGCAATGCCTATTTTTAAAACTTTCGTTAAAAAAACTATAAAAAAAAAGGATGCTAGGCCATTTAAAGTTCCTCATAATATTTCGATGATGATTGTTGATGCTGTTAATGGAAAGAAAGCTGATTATAGTTCAAAAAAAACAATTATAGAGGTTTTTAAAAGTGAAAATATAAATTTAGAAAAAAATAATAATTTAGATATAAATAATAGATTAAAAAACAATAATATACTAAAGTTCTATTAAAATGGATAATGAATTTTTAAATAATAAAAAAGAAATTGAAAAAATAAATCAAAGAATTAAGGAGTACCTTTGAAAAGCATAATATTCAATCAATTTTAGATAGCAATAATTCTAAAATGTTAGAAGCCAATTTTTGGCAAGACAAAAATCTATCGCAAAAAGTTATAAAAGAAAAAAAATTATACGAAGATTTAATAAACTCTTATAATGATTCTACAAAAGAACTATCAGAAACAAATGAGCTATATGAACTTGCATTAGAAGAAAATAATATATCTATAATAAACGAAACTTTAAAAAATATAATCCAATTAAAAGCTAAAACTCAAAAAAATGAAATAAAATGTTTCCTTTCAAAAGAAAGTGATGACTTAAATTGCTATATAGAAATACATGCTGGTGCAGGTGGCACAGAAAGTCAAGATTGGGCTGAAATGTTGAGACGCATGTATATTAAGTGGTCTATACAAAAAAATTTTAAATCAAAATTAATTAGTGAACATAAGGGAGATGAAGCAGGTATAAAATCCTCAACAATCAAAATTGAAGGTGATTATATATATGGCTGGCTAAAATCTGAATCTGGAATTCACAGATTGGTTAGAATTTCACCATTTGATTCAGGAGCAAGAAGACATACAAGCTTTGCAAGTGTTTGGGTTTATCCTGTTGTTAATGAAAATATTGATATTGAAATTATAGAAAAAGATTTAAGAATAGACACTTATAGATCTAGTGGTGCAGGAGGACAACATGTAAATACAACAGATAGCGCTGTAAGGATAACTCACTTACCAACTAAAATAGTTGTACAGTGTCAAAATGAAAGATCACAACATAAAAATAAAGAAACATGTATGAATATGCTTAAAGCTAGACTTTATGATTTTGAAATTAAAAAAAGAGAACAAGAAACTCAAAATGTAGAATCTTCAAAGTCAGAGATTGGATGGGGACATCAAATAAGGTCTTATGTGTTACATCCTTATAGATTAGTTAAAGATAATAGAACAAATTTTGAAAGCACAAATCCAGATAAAATTTTAGATGGTGAAATAGATAATTTTTTAGAAAGCTCCTTATATAAAATAAAATGATTAAAAAATTAATTAAATTATTATTTTC
>Ga0209709_10002096_pt1 | contig 17747 bp, 11 predicted proteins | sample ArcticOcean_MG_C_2_FD_187435 | JGI IMG/M metagenome (GOLD analysis project Ga0209709, IMG submission 187435) | Marine microbial communities from western Arctic Ocean - ArcticOcean_MG_CB4_136 (SPAdes) (version 2) | ecosystem: Environmental > Aquatic > Marine > Oceanic | place: Arctic Ocean... | reverse complement strand
ATTGAAAATACACATTTGTTTTTTCGGGGTCGATTCCGAGAGCGGCATAATGTGAAATATATTCTTCTAAAGCCACTTTACGGCCTTTTTCCAAAGAAACTCCACGTGTTGCTTGGCTTTCTAAATCAGCGACTGCAATGGTAACATCACCACCAAGTTGTTGGAACCATTTGACCTGATCGATAACCATCGAGTGCCCCATGTGCATTTGTCCACTTGGCATGAGTCCTGTCAAAACACCAAAGGAATCGCCCTGCTTTTGTGCATCGAGGACTCGTTCCAAATCACGGTGAGCAAAGACGATGCCACGCCGATGAAGGCGAGAAGGTGATGGAAGAGTCATGTGGTCCATTGATGAGAGACCGAACTGGTCAATTATGCGTGAATAGTCTGTGGATTGAGCACTCCCCCAAGGGTCTATGACAACATCTTCGCCATCCATATGTGTATCCACCAATCGGTCGTGACAACCTTATGGCATCAAGTCTTCGCCCTTATTCGGCTTCAGACTTCGATTCCGATGACCCTTCTTCAAGCCCGGAAGTCGGCCGCTGATTTTTTTCAGCAAACGGACCGATTCCTTCCTTCTTCAAAATAAACATCATTCCAGTAATGGTTGAAACTGCCACAGTCAGTGCCAAAAATGGTAGCCAACCCGAATCACTCAATCCATCACGTGGCTGAACTAACCAAGTGAACACAAGGTGAGGCTCATCAGTAAATCGCTTCGACCACTTGAATAAATCCGTAGTATCATGGGCTGCAATCGTAACTGCTGCAGAGTAATTGTTCCAAAATTGTGAACGACCAAGGATGTCATAGTCTACCGTCCCATTCACTACGATGGTGACATTGTGACCACGTGTGAGTGAGAGATGAAGAGATTCATTCAGTATGTGCGTATAGCCTTCTGCAGTCTTCCGAACACCGTCCAGAAGTGCGAGTGAGGCATTTGAATCTCGTACATCGACCACTTCCTCTCCTTGGATATCAAGAATCCACGTCATTGGAACATTCCAAGCAAGCGGCGAGACCGCAGTACATTGTTCGGTTACAAGTGATTCAAATTCAATAATGGTTTGATTCTCAACGAAACGACTCGAATGTGATGTTTCATGACAATCATGAACCGTCCAATAGGACCATGCTTCACCCCATGTGGTCATCCAAGCTTGTGCTTCATCGTTGAGGTAGGCAGTAATATCTCGATCATGGCGAATTGTAGCATCATTCACCCTTCCAACCCAATACAAGTTGACGAGACCTCCTTCTTCAACGGCCATTTGGACTTGCTCTTTAGAACCAATCAATTGTTCGAGACTTCCACCTCGGCGACCAAGATTGTACCAATCCCAGTCATCTTTCGGTGCATCGGTTGCATTCTGCCATGCAGAGTAAGGTAATTCATTTTCATCACCATGCACTACAAATCCTTGTGATGCAATCGCATTGTGTTGATTCATCGTGAGCCCAGGTGGCGTAAAAGTCGAAATTGGGTGATCGCCCCATTGGTTAGCAACAACCCGTTCAGAAATGTATTGTTGACACTCAAGAGCAACTGCTCCTGGGTCTGCAGCCCATTCGATGTTCGGCATACCGTAGCATCCAAATTCATCACCAGAGTCAATTCGCTCTTGGGCTAAAGCAGTTCGTAACCATCCGTCTTCTTTCCAACCCACCTCTGCAACTGCAACTGGACTGAAGGTCGAAGACAGAAGGCAAAGAAGAATTGACAACGTCATGGCCCGACCGAAACGAACATGTCGTTGTGGAGCCATGGCATGTGGTATCTTCGGAGTGCTTTGATACTTCGCACTCATTCATCTGGCCTGCTAAATACAGTCGGCAATTCATCACCTGCCGAAAAAAATGATGACAACAATCAAAACAGTGTCGAAATTATATTCTTCTATGTCGGAGGCGGAGTCACTTGTTGATGCATGGCAATCCCTCGAAAAGCATTGGTTGATTCCAACAACAGGGAAGCAACTACCACACACTCCAAGTTATGGTTTTCTTCGGATGTTTTTATCGCCTCTTTTACGACCATTGCTAAATGCTAAACTGTATGGATTACATAACATTCCACGAAACGGTCCGGTTATTCTCGCAGCCAACCACCTCTCCCATGTCGACCCTATTTTTGTGATTGCTTCAGCTCGTCGAACAACCCACTATTTGGCAAAAGATGGACATTTCAAGAACGCTGCTATGCGCTTTGCAATGCGTGCAACAGGCCAAATTGAAACAAAGAGAGACGAAGGTGGTGAAGGAGCACTTTCCAGTGCAGCAGATGTATTAGATTCTGGTCAAGCGCTTGGGATTTTCCCCGAAGGCACCCGTTCAAAGCGCACAGAACAACCCTACTTGCTTCCTGGCAAAACAGGAATCGCTCGCCTTGCTGCCTCATATCCAGATACAGTCGTCGTACCTATGGCACTCATGGGGACTCGCGATATGATGAAACCACAAGATCACAAAGCGCCTCGTCTATGGCGACCAATCGCACTCTCTGCAGGCCAAGGTGTAACTTGGATGGAATGGCTCAACGATCCAAACGGTGGCAACACCAATGCTCAAGATTTAGTGCAACTTTCAACCAAAGAAGAACATGAAATCCGTGCATCACTGGCCTCACTCTATAGAAAATTTACGGACCAAATAATGGAGAGTATTTCTGCCCTTGGTGCTCCTTAGTTCAAGTAGAGTCGAACACTCAACTCTACGTGGAGCGTATAGAAACACAACTCGGAACACTTCAGCTTGAAGAGGGCTATTCCAAGACGAGGTTGAAGGCTGAACTTCGAGGCATGGAGTTGTTGTGTACCATTGTCAATTCAACACCTGTTTGGAGTTTTAATCTCAGTTCAGACAAACCGTTCCTCTGTTCAAATGATGATGGGCCAACCATTCAAATTGATGTATTCCAATGCATTCGACAGAACTGCGAAGATTTTGATGCCCATCTTTCCGTCTACATGTCACAACGACCCGTCTGTATTTTGAAGGATGACAACAGCATAGATACGCCTACGACAGACTCGATAATCTCACTCGTGTTACTGGGAATGGCCGGATGGCCACTTGAATCTACACCTTCGACACTCAAGGAAAAAGCACTCAAAAGTGGTTCATATGAACTTCATGATATAACAAAGATGCTACCGGCAGATTTTGAGGATGTTCAAAAAGCCATTGGCTTGTATGAATTAGGTGTGGAGCATGCCTCCCTTTCGGCTCTTGGTCAACTTGCTCGTCGCTGGTATGTTTGCCGAAACTGGGATGTCGAGAAGATTCGAGATACACTGAAGCCTATACTCGAACTCTATCAACAGGAAGAAATTGAAAACTATCTTCGAGTACCAGATGAGAGAAGTGACAGACTTTTCCTCTTGGTTTGAGATAGAGTCACTCAAGAATGCTCAAGTGCTGTCGGTTGCGACAAGCAGATGGTGAGTCAATGAAGGTCTATCACGAACTCATTCAACGTATTCTTGATGAAGGCGAAGAGAAGGGTGACCGGACCGGCACTGGAACGCTCTCTGTGTTTGGCCACCAAATGCGATTTGACCTCTCTGAAGGCTTTCCAATGGTGACTACCAAAAAGTTGCATTTGCGCTCCATTGTCCATGAACTTCTTTGGTTCCTCAAAGGCGATACCAACATCCAATATCTGCAAGAAAATGGTGTTCGCATCTGGAATGAATGGGCTGATGAAAACGGCGACTTAGGACCCGTATATGGCAAGCAATGGCGCAGATGGGAAGCCAAAGATGGCCGAATCATCGACCAAGTCGAACAGGCGATTGATATGATCAAAAACAATCCAAACAGCCGACGAATCATTGTCTCTGCTTGGAACGTTGGTGAACTTGACCAAATGGCCTTGATGCCTTGCCACGCTTTCTTCCAGTTCCATGTTGCCAATGGAAAACTCAATTGTCAATTGTACCAACGCAGTGCCGATGTCTTCCTTGGCGTTCCATTCAACATCGCCTCGTATGCGCTTCTCACCCACATGATGGCACAGATTTGTGGACTTGAGGCTGGAACATTTGTTCACACATTGGGTGATGCACACTTGTATACCAATCACCTTGAACAATCCCAATTACTCATCTCTCGTCAACCGCTCGCTTTGCCCCAACTCAAATTAAATCCTGAATGCACGACCATTGATTCGTTTACATTCGAGGACATCGAAGTGGTCGGATATGAGCACCATCCGCATATTTCTGCACCAATCGCTGTGTGAGGTGGATATGATGTTCACAATGATTTTTGCATGCGATTTGAACGGAGCGATCGGTAAAGATGGTGATTTGCCGTGGCGTCAATCATCTGACTTACAACATTTCAAGCGCATCACCATGTCAAAAACCATCGTGATGGGAAGAAAAACTTGGGACAGCCTGCCTGGGAAACTACCTGGACGAAGGAACATTGTCCTCTCAAGAACACCTCGAGAGGATGTAGAAGTGCTTTCCTTTGAGGAAGTTCTCGAACTCGGCGATTCTGAAGAAGTGCTCATCATCGGCGGTGGAGAGATTTACCAATTGTTCTTAGAGCATACCAAAGAGATTCACAAAACCATTATCGCAACTGAAGTTGAAGGTGCTGATGCCTTTGCTCCATCACTTGAGGGTGAAGAGTTCCACCTGATTGGTGAACGGTTTGTTGATGCTGGACCACGTGACGAGCATTCAATGATTTTCCAACACTGGATTCGATGATCATTCATCTGGTTTGTATTCAGTCACTCGTAATCCCAAACGACCTTGGCGTGATGGGCGTTGCATAATCGTAGCATACTTTGCCTCAAAGGCAGCTTTCAAATCAATTTCCATTGCTAAGGAGTGTCCCATAAGCAACAAAAGAATATCAGCCATTTCTTCAGCACAATCAGCAAGTGGTTTACCTTTGGTCACCGCTGCTGCAAACTCACCTAATTCTTCAACCGTGAGTGCGATACGATAGCCCATATCATGCCCGTTGTTTTCTTCGAACTTGTGTTTATCATGAAAGACTGCGATTTTCTTCATCATGGTTTCCCATTCATTCCGCGCTTCATGGGCCATCCATTGGTCAACTGACATTCCTTCCATACACGGTGATTCGTGAGATCGGCATTAGACCTTCCGTAGACTCGGGAGATTCGATCGATGATGAATTCATTACTTCAGTTTCCACCGATGACGAAGTCTTTCCAGCGTTTCATGTATTCAACAAAGACTGGACTGAGATCTGCATCCAGTAAATGCTGCTCACTAAACGGTGGACGGGCTGGGGAATAGTCGGGGTCACCAAGGTGCATTGGCCAATCGGGGTGGGCAATCGCTACTCGAGCCACACCAACCAAATCTGCACCTTCATCCATAAGCCATTCTGCGTCTATAGATGACCAAACAGCGCCTGTGGAGATGAGTGGAATATGTGCAGGAATGACATCACGAAATCGCTGAGTAAGACTCGGGCCGTCTTCATCACCCTCAACACCTTGGAACACATCCCAGCATGAAATGTGAAGCATATCAATGTCCATTTCACACAACATCTCGGCAAGTTCGAGGCTTTCATGCAAGAAGATACCTGCCTTTTCGATGAGAGGGGAGATTCGAACAGCCAGAATAAAGTCCGGGCCTGTTGCTTGACGAACAGAAGTGATCATGTCACGCAAGAACTTGCTTCTCCCCTGTAAATCGCCACCCCAGTCATCTTCACGTCGATTGGTTACGCTTCCAAGGAATTGGCAGATGAGATACGAATGTGCGCCGTGTAATTCAACACCATCAAAGCCCGCTTTTTGGCAACGAACTGCTGCATCGGTAAACGATTGAATCATCTCAAGAACTTCATTGCAGGTTAATGCTCGAGTGTACAAGCCATCCATCCCATCCTCGGTATTCTCACTGGCTGAGACGGGTTGAACTCCGTTAAGTGGCTTCGGAGCACGCATGCCACCGTGGAATATTTGAGCAAGACTCAAGGTTCCAGTTGCTTTCAATTGTGTTGCCATATTGGTAAGGCCAGGGAGTTGATGGTCGCCCCAAACACCCATTTCTCCATCCCAGCCACGCCCGTGTTCGGTAACATTTGCTGCTGCTGTTGTCGTGATGGCAAATCCATCTTTCGCTCGTCGAACCAACCATTTGATTTCTTCATCCGAAAGCGTGCCGTCTTCGTTGCTTTGCTTATTTGTCATCGCAGCAAGTACGCTACGATTCGCTACGACATGTCCCGTACGAGGAAGTGTGAATTGACTCGATGGGTTCATGCCTGAAGCAAGAACTGCACCTTCTTGATGCTTCGCATGATTCAAACTGAACCTCAGGTCATTCAGATTCTTCTTGCTTAGTGTGACCTGGTTCTGCTTTGGCTGGGAGCATGCGGTCAAGCCATTTTGGTGACCACCAGTTCCACTTACCCATCAAGCGCATGGTTGCAGGAACAACCAATGCACGTACAATCGTTGCATCGAGCAGAATAGCAAGAGCCAGACCGAATCCAATTTGCTTCAGAATAATGATTGAAGACAAACCAAAAGCGCTGAACACGACAACCATAATGGCTGCTGCTCCAGTAATCAAACGCCCAGTTTTTTGCAATCCATTGGCGACAGCAAGGGTGTTGTCACCTGTGCGTTCCCATTCTTCATGGATCCGTGAAAGCATCAAGACCTCATAATCCATCGATAATCCAAAGACAATACAAAACATGATGACTGGATTCGTCGCTTCGATTGGCTGGGGTGTAAAGTTGAGTAAATCAGCTCCATATCCCCATTGGAATACAAAGACCAGCATTCCGAACGAGGCGGAAATCGAAAGGATGTTCATCACAATAGCCTTGATTGGAATAATAATACTGCGAACTTGAATGAAAATCAAGACCATGGTCGAGATGAGGATAAAAGCCAATGCTGTTGGGAGACTGTCCTGAATGGCGCCAAGCGTATCGAGGCTGTAGGCAGAGAAGCCTGCAACCTTGAGTGAGGAATCATCACCAACAAGTAAGAGGCTCGTAAAGTCACCTCGGTCTTCACGGAGGTCTGCTACGAACTGATGGCTTTCCCTACTGGTACTTGACCCCTCAATTGCGTACACCACATAGGTGACATCACCAGAGATGAATTGTTGACGAAGATATTCACGAGTGGCGTTTTCAGCTACACTAAGGTTCTCTGCTGGTGTTGACCAGAACTGGACAACACTCGATTCATTCATACCCATCTGCGGCAATGCATAGCCAAAGGCTTCGACAATACGTTCATCTTCAACTTGCGAGACCATCCAACGATGCATTTGGCGGAGATTCGATTCATTCAACGGGTCTGTGCCATCAAAGTCAATCACGACAATTGCAGCATTCGAGGTGCTTTGTGGCCAGAGAGAGTCAATGTGGTCAAGGCCAAGGCGTGATTCATCATCTGGAGGAAGGGCATCACGGTTCGCAAGAGAGAATTCGGCTTGGAAGAAGGGTAACCCTGCACCAAGCAAGATGATGAGCGTTGGAATCAAGACCGCCCATGGTCGGTCCATCACTGTGTTTGCAATACGAGACCATATGCCATCCTCGCCATTCTCTTCAATCTTGAATGAGAAGGGGAGTTTACGACCAGTATTAATTCGAGGACCAAGAAGCGCTAGAACTGCTGGTAAAACAAGGAGAGAATAGATCATTGCAATGGTAACGGCTAAAGTCCCGCCAATGCCCAGGCTTGGCAAACTGGTATTGGTGAAGAATAACATCCCCATCAATCCGATAGCAACGGTTACACCGCTGAAAAACACTGCTTTACCGGCAGTAGCAACCGTCATTGCAGTGGCTGTCCGGATATCATCCGGATTACGTCCCATCTCTTCTCTGAATCGATTGACAAGGAAAAGAGAATAATCAATGGAGACACCTATTCCAATGAGTGAAATGATATTGACTGCGTATTGAGTGACATCTGTAACGTTGGACAACCATATCGTTACGCCCATGGCAGAGACTACGGTGAGAATACCAACTCCTACAGGTAAGAGAGCCGCGATGAGTGTACCGAAAACAATGGCGAGAATGATCAGTGAAAGCGGACCTGAGACAAGTTCTGCCTTGACAAGGTCTTCTTGGATTCGATTATCAAACGTGAATTCAATGGCGGTTTTGTCGGTTCTCCATGCATCAAACTGACCGTCGATTTCTACCGATTCCCAATGCTCAGAATAGAGGACTTTGGCATCTTTACGTGACATGTTAAAGACGACTTTGTTCTGCGCCCAAAATCCATCTTCGCGCTCTAAAGTGAATTCATTACGCTCATCACCTGAAGTCTCCCAAGAGTACTCTATAGAAACATCTGCTAATTTAGCAAAACCCGCAAGGGCATCCTGTACTTCTTGTTGCCAAACCTCGGAAGTGTCATTGAGTGTCGAATGTCGAACAAGATAAACAAAACCTTGAGCACTTTCAGAGTCGCCTCCATCCTCACTAAAGGCATCGTTCATGGTCGAAAGCGCTTCAACCGATTCAAGGTCTCCTTCACCCCAAGCCTCAGACCAGTCAGGCCCCATGGCCATCAGCGAAGCCATCCCTAAACAGGCGAGTATACCAAACGCAAGGACTTGTTTTCGATAATCATGTGTGAATTCTCCAAGTTTGTAGAAGACGCGTCCTTCGAACATTCGAGCGTCAGTTGATGACTCCATATCCATGGGCGGACACGGCCCATTTATCAATGAATGTTTACATCATGTACAGGAAGAGGCCAGATTGATATTGGATTGGTTATGCTCAGTACTAATCTACTAAATACCCTGTAAATGCAAGATTCCCAAGTTCAATTTTTAAATTCAAGAAAATCATGGTGGAGCAAATTGGAATTCATTTGCAAGGGCCTCCCTTACAAACATGGACAGTCGAATGGGTAGCGGTGTATATGCTCCACTGCGAACAGTTTTGAACACCGGTTCTTCTTTGGTTTATCTCAAGCCTCAACCGTACTTTTGCCACTCGGTTCCAGTCCACCAATAGGTCGATTCGTCATCCATTGCTCTCCATGTGTAACCACTTTCGTCAGTCCATTGGCGCAAAACGGTGGGCTCAGCAACAACCGGCTGTGGGGTTGCTTGGACCATTTGGACAGGTTGCGCCGCTTGAACGGCCTGAACTGGTTGAACAGCTTGTACCGGTTGAACAGCCTGGATGGGTTGCGCTGCGTATGCTGTCGGTTCGACCATTTGCAATTGATTCATAATCCCGCCTTGGGCGAAGTCCTTTGATGCATCTTCTTCAGGTGCGCGATTGCGCATGAAGAGCACAACACCAATGCCTCCACCGATCAGGGCGAGGAGAACCAAGACAATGGTGAGAAGACCAGAGTCTTCATCAGAGGATGAGGAGGCGCCATCGTCGCCTGAATCTTCGACTTCATCAGCGGGTGGCATCAAGACCTTGTCAATCACATGGATGACACCGTTCGAGCCAATGACATCAGCCAGTGTGATATTGGCACCATCGATTGAAGCCTGACCCATAAGCGAGAGCGTAGCGTTGTCGCCGTTGACCATTTGGAGTTTCATTCCCTCGGTGATGTCTGCTGCCGAAACTGATCCGGAGTGGACGTGGTAGAGAAGAATGTCCGTGAGGGCTGCTTTGCCTTCTGGCGTGTCGAGCGCTGCCAAGTCAATGCCAGCATCTGCGAAGGCCTGATCGGTTGGAGCGAACAATGTGAACGGTCCTTCGCCCTGGAGCGTAGCAAGCAATTCAGCTTGGATTACTGCGGCAACCAACGAGTTGTGGATGCCAGTGCACTGAGCGGTGCGTGGAAGATCGTTTGGTGCATCGTTTGGCGTGAGAACCTTATCGATGACATGGATCACACCGTTGCTGGTGTTCACATCGGCTAAGACGACATTGGCTCCGTTAACCATGACGCCGTCACCGACGGTGAACGCCAGTGGCTGGCCGTTGACTGCTGTAGCAGCCATACAGTCAGTGACTGCTGAGGCTGGGACTGCACTGCCAACGACGTGGTAAAGGAGAATGTCTGCAAGTGCAGCCTTTCCTTCAGGTGTGTCGAGCGCTGCCAAGTCAATGCCTGCATCGGTGAATGCTTGATCGGTTGGTGCAAAGACCGTGAACGGTCCATCACCTTGGAGCGTTGTCAACAACTCAGCCTGAATCACAGCGGCCACAAGCGAGTCGTGGATGCCAGTGCATTGAGCAGTGCGTGGGATGTCGTTCGGTGTGAGTGTGGGTGTGAGCACCTTGTCGATCACGTGAATCAAACCGTTGCTTGTTGCTACGTCGGTTGCGGTAACGGTGGCTCCGTTGACCATGACGCTGTCACCGACGGTGAAGGAAAGTGGGTTTCCGTTGACGGCGGTTGCTGACATGCAGTCGGTTACTGCTGAAGCAGGAACTTCGCCAGCAACGACGTGATAGAGGAGGATGTCACTGAGGGCTGCTTTGCCTTCTGGTGTTTCGAGGTCTGCAAGGACAATTCCCGCATCGATGAACGCTTGGTCTGTCGGCGCAAAAATCGTGAATGGACCGTCGCCCTGGAGGGTCGGCAATAATTCTGCTTGAATCACGCTGGCCACGAGAGAGTTGTGAACTCCAGTGCATTGTGCTGTGCGTGGAATATCGTTGGGTGTTGCAGTTGGTGTCAGCACCTTGTCGATGACGTGGATGACACCGTTGCTTGTGTTAACATCTGCAAGCGTGACGGATGCATCATTCACCATCACGCCGTCGCCGACGGTGAAGGAGATGGGGTTGCCGTTCACAGTGGTTGCCGTCAAGCACTCAGTGACCGCAGAGGAAGGAACCTCCCCTGCTATGACGTGGTAAAGCAAGATGTCAGTGAGAGCTGCTTTGCCTTCAGGTGTGTCGAGGGATGCCAAATCAATACCAGCATCAGTGAATGCTTGGTCGGTCGGAGCGAAGAGCGTGAATGGCCCATCTCCCTGAAGAGTGGTCAACAATTCTGCTTGAACGACAGCGGATACGAGGGCGTTGTGGATTCCAGTGCATTGTGCTGTGCGAGGGATGTCATTTGGACTCGCAGAGGGCGTGAGCACCTTATCGATGACATGGATGACCCCGTTGCTTGTGGCAACATCAGCTGCAGTGACCGTTGCGTCGTTCACCATCACAGTGGTACCGACGGTAAAGGCGAGTGGCTGGCCGTTGACGGCAGTTGCCGACATGCAGTCAGTGACAGCAGAAGAGGGCACTTCTCCAGCAACGACGTGATAGAGGAGAATGTCACTGAGGGCTGCTTTGCCTTCTGGTGTATCGAGGGATGCCAAATCGATACCAGCATCAGTGAATGCTTGGTCTGTAGGGGCGAAGAGCGTGAATGGTCCGGTGCCTTGGAGCGTTTCAAGCAGTTCAGCTTGGATCACACCAGCCACGAGGGAATCGTGAACGCCAGTACACTGTGCTGTGCGTGGAATGTCCCTTGGTGTGTCTGTGGGTGTCAAAACCTTGTCAATCACGTGAATCAAACCGTTGCTCGTCACAACATCAGTCGCAACAACGGTCGCGCCGTTAACCATTACAGAGGTTCCGACGGTGAAGGAAAGTGGTTGTCCATTGGCTGCATCTGCAGACATACAGTCCGTCACATCGGCAGCAGGAACTTCTGCGGAAACCACGTGATAGAGCAGGATATTTTGGAGTGCTACTTTTCCTTCTGGAGTGTCGAGGGCGCCGAGGTCAATGCCAGCATCTGTAAACGCTTGGTCGGTCGGTGCAAAAACCGTGAATGGCCCGGTACCTTGGAGGGTTGCTAGTAATTCTGCCTGGACTACAGCAGCCACGAGTGAGGAGTGAATGCCAGTCGTTTGTGCTGTTGCAGGGATGTCAACTGGTGGCGTCAATACGGTGTCAATGATGTGGATGACCCCGTTCGATGCCGGAACATCTGCCGTTGTGACCGTTGCGCCTCCAACGGTTACTACGCCGTTGCTGACTCCAAATTTGACCTTGTCACCGTTGGCCATTGTTGCGAGCATGCCATCGGTGACAGCGCTCGAAGGTACTTCCGAGGAGACCACGTGATAGAGAAGGATATCTTGGAGCGCAACTTTTCCTTCCGGAGTATCGAGGGCTACCAAATCGATGCCTGCATCAATGAATGCTTGATCGGTTGGGGCAAAGAGCGTGAACGGCCCTGTACCTTGGAGGGTTGCTAACAATTCAGCCTGGACCACAGCGTCCACGAGTGAGTCGTGAACACCTGTTCCTGCTGCGTTTGTGGGAATGTCTTCGGACGCATCAGCACTGGCGATGAGAGGTATGCTTGAAGCGAGGAGGAGTGTAAGCATTAGGTAAACGGCGGTCTTTCTCATAAACAACCAAAACATCTGGACAGTATATAACGCAGTGTTTTCGTTTGAACATCAATCATCGTCAAATTCAACCTGTACCTCATTTTGAGTTGGGCATCGCCATATTGTTTCTTTTGTTACATTGGGAACTCACATCCCGAAGTTTTCCTTCACATTCGCCCCTTTCGTTCGTCCTTAACCCAAAGGGTACCCACTGCTTACCCATCTAAGCAAAGGGGGCCCTTTGCAATTCAAACAACTACAGTATCTTGTATTGCGTATATGAGTGACAAAATTCTCTGTTCACCATAATTTGTTGAACTTAGATGAGTGTAGCTTTGTGTGTAAGATATTTCATGGTTACAATTCATGGCCGAACCAGGAACAATTCTGTATTCTTCTCCACCAGACCCATAGTGTGATGCAGAATTAACAGCAGTAATGGTTGAAGATTGAACGCCACCACAAGTCGTCGAAACAGTAACATGTTGCATTTCGTAAAGAATTAGAGCTTCGCCAGAGGATGTAGTAATTGTTATTGAAACCATCTTACATATAGGCCCATATCGCCAATTACCCGAACTTGCGACCGATGCCATAATCAGTTCTCCATTACACTCAGAACTATTCCAATCAGAAGGACCAGTTGGGACTCCCATTTCTTTGCATTCTTCGCCGAGATAATCTCCTGTTTCAGAATCATATGAAGGCCCAAATTCTAAACACCTCTGTGAACCACTTGAATAATCTTGTCCATCATTCCAGTATGGGTTTACCGCCTCTCCAGAAGAATACCAAATTCGTTCTTGGGAATTTGGCGTAGTGTTATTGTAATAATTATTCACAATAGTTGTTCCTGAAGCATCAGTAGAATCCTGAGCACCTTCTGCTTCTCCAACACTACCGGCATCAAAACATCCAGATAGGGGCAATAAAACAACAAGCAGCAATACAAAAATTTGGTCATTTCGCATGGTCGGCCCTCAATCTGCGTGACATTAAACCATTCCCCAGCATAATCGCTTTCGGATAGATTCAGAGGGTGTATCCGAACACCCATTGCTCAGTTATTCACAAATCAAAGGGCTTTCAGTGGGTCGGTGCAAACGCTAGCGTATGAAAAGACCCACTGCTAACCCATTAATTCAGTAATTGCTAACTCATGGTTCTATGCAGAAACCCATTGATTAGACTGTTAATCAATTATGCTATGCTCTGATTCTCTAATTTATCATCAGCCCTAGGTTCAACATTTGTGTGATCTCAGAGGAAGTTTTGAGCCGTACCGCTTATTGATAGTAACTTATGGCAAGATGAACAAGAATAGATGGTTGTAGTCTTGAATGAAATCCAACCCGACTTCCTAGTTGAATAGTTTATTACATTGATTTGTTGTTGACAATATGGACAAATGACCTCTCCCCTCTTGAGTTTCTTGAACTTCACCATAGATTCCAATTAAACAGGGAGTGAATGAATGTTTGGATGAAAGTGAGAAAAGTTTCCTCACCCATCAAAGCATCAGCAGGGGGACCCCTCTGCCAATGCGTCGTGGCAAAGGGGAACCCTTTGCAAAGAATAGTAGTGCTCAGCCCACTTCGTGGAATAAAGAACCGATACTTCGGACTTCATTTCCTGCCACACTACTGGTGCGGCAGTGGATATCCTCCACGAAGGGGCTTGTAAGCATTCAAACGAGTCATTGCCATCCTACAATCCATATGAGGACGCCCCTGTTAATCAGACAGGGAAAGTTTGGCCAATCATCGCTCTCACACTTACGCAAGCAAGTTCTTCATAGAACGACCCTATTTAATCCCATTCGAAGAACGCTATGGGCGATTTCAGAGGGTGTATCCGAACACCCTTTGCTCAAGTATTGACAAATCCAAGGTCTCGCAGTGGCTCTTTCAAACGGTAGGCAGTGTACTGGGGGACTGAACACCCATTGTACTTCTCCATAATGTCTTGAGGGGTTTGAGAAAACCCTTGCGACTTCGTGGCAATGATATGTCGGTTATCAGATTAGCAAACCTGTGTTCCCAAGTTCGATCATACAAAGGATACGTCTTTGCTGAAAATAAGCCGCCATAATTCTGTGCCAACCAAATTGTCTTGACCTGAGAAGTAAAGGTTACCTTCATGGACATGCAGGTCACCTATGAATCCTGCCTGTGGGGTTGGATTCATGTCAATCACTTGCCAAATGGTTTCGTTGATCGAATTATGGGCCCACAATTCTCTTCCGGTTGTACCGTCATCTGCAGTGAAATATACAGTGCTTTCATGTGCCGTGAATCCGGAAGGGCCACCGAAGCCGGAGGTGGATTGGAAGTTGGAAATCTCCCAATACGAGTTGTTTGTACTTTCATACACCCACATTTCGAAATAAGTGCCTGACGTTGCTTTCATGTAGACTCGTGTGTTAACAACAGCCAGATCTGAGAGCGAACTTGTTGCGAATCCAGGACGAATGTCTGCAACCTGCCATGTTGAATTGTTCGTTGCCTCATAAGCTTGCAGTTCTATGCCTCCGCCACTCCCATCGTTGGCAGCGAAGTAAATTCGAGTTCCCATCACGACAATGTCTGAAGGGCTCGATGAGAGCACACCAGGGTTGATATCCTTCACAATAAAGGTTGAATTATTGGTTGTATCATGTTTCCACAATTCATCTGGTGTTGAGAAGTATAACTGGGAATTAACAACCGTGAGTTCGCTGGGTTGAATGCCATCTTCAACCTTCCACACGCTGAAGTTTCCAGTTTCATATGCCCACAGGTCGAACGTTCCAGCGCCATCTCGAGCCGAGAAAAACACGGTGGTTCCGATGAGCGTGAACTCATCAGCAAAACTGCCAGAGGTTCCAAAGAAGATGTCAGCGACCATCCATGCAGTTCCATTGGATAGATCGTACACCCATGGCTCCAGAGTGTTCATTTCGAGGAACATGAGTTGGTTTCCGATTCCTCGAAGAGACATGGCCGAACCACCGTAAACCAAGAACAATGTGTCGTTGACATCGAGCGACCATATGCCGCTAACGGTCCCGTTGCTTGCAATGAAGTACATCGTTGAGTTGATGGTTACAAAATCTGAGGGGCTGCTGTTGCCCGAGGGATTGAGGTCATCAACCAGAGCGACCTCAAATGTTGTACAAATCAAAATGCTGGAAATAATTTCTCCTGATTCCAAAATGCCGTTGAGAGCAATTCCATTTCCTGCCCCATTGTCCATTCCTTGTTGGAGTAATTGCCCAGTGTTGTTACAACCCAAGTAAGCAGGAGCAATGGAAAGACGAGCCACCATCATCGTGACGGTCGAACTTCCATCAGCCCCATCTACTCCATCAAATCCGTTTGCTCCATCTTGGCCGGAATCACCTTTGCAAACGTAAACTATAGAATCAACCTCGTTCACTGAGAGTGAATTGTCACCGTTGTCATCGACGCCCGTTTCAACAAGCGTACCGCCGTTGGGGCAATTGATTCCACTTGCTTCAATACTGGTAACAATGAGTGATGTAAGGCCGTTGTTTCCATTTTGTCCATCATCACCGTTTTGTCCGTTATCACCGTTTTGTCCATCAACACCGTTTTGCCCATCGGTTCCGTTTCCGCCATCTATACCAGATGTTCCGTTCGATCCATTTACTCCATTGGAGCCATCTTCACCCATGAGATCAATGGCAGACCACATATTGGCTTGGCATACTTGGAAAGATGCTTCAGCAGCGATGAAAAATATTTGCGAGTCAATTGTTTCGTCGCAGCTTGGTAACGCAGCAGAAGATGCTACGAGGTGGAAACTGGAACCTGCGGAGCCGTTGACGCCTGACTCCCCGTCGATGCCTGTGGGACCTTGAGTTCCCTCTGCGTTCGATATAGAGTACAACGAGAAAGGCACGAGCAGGAGCATGGTGCCGAGCAGAATTGCAGAGAGAACAGGGGGGATACCTTTGGAGGATGTGCCAGTCATGGGTGCATCAGATGTGAGTTCCATTTCATTTGATGAAACTGGCATTATTGGTAGAGCCGGTGCAATTGACTCGACGTTTACAGCAGCCTCTGAAACTTGTTCCATTCTTCGTGTTTTGATTTGTTCTTGAGTCCAACCCTGTTCGGCCAACTGTTCATCTGTCCACATATTTCGGAACAATCGAAATCTCCTATATATGGCGATTGGTGCAATGGTTTGACATAGATGAATCCCCCTCTGTACACCCTTGTGGGAAATACTCACGCGTCCGTACCCATGGTATGTTATCGCCGAAGCAATTCGTTTCGAATGAAACGATTCAACCTTGGAATGTTGGATAATACTGTTGAGTGTATTGAATGGCATTGGCTTGTGGATAGCCTTGTGCGATCAATCCATTGTAGTATTCTCGAGCAGGGTCTGGTTGGACCGGTGCAGGTTGAGCCACGGGTGCAGCAACGGGTTGTGCTGCTGGTTGAGCATACATGTTTGGCATACCAGCGGTAGGAGCAGGTGTTGCAGCATAGCTTGGCATCATGACTGCTGGTTGAGCACCCATGTTCGGCATGGCAGGCATTGCACCACCCATTGGAGCGAACGTACCATCCGTCCATGTCTTTTCAACACCCTCTTCTTCAGGCTTTTTGAGGAACAGAACGGCAACTACGGCAAGTATAGCCACAACAAGAACTCCACCGATTCCAAAGACAAGCATGGTCGAAGAAGAAGCGCCATCGTTTGCAGACTTGTCCTTGAGCCAACGTAGAGGGTCATCAGGATACGCATCTGCTCCATCACTCACAGACCAATCGCCTGCTGGGTTCGAGTAGCCATCACCGTCTCCATCAAAGCAACCAATGCGGTCGATTGTAGAGTTCCCAGCACCGGAAATACATGCATCTGCACCATCAGCAAGGGTCCAGTTTCCATCAGGGTCGGAGATTCCATCACCATCTGTATCTGCACAACCATACCGGTCGATGCTTGAAGTATCACGAATGGTCGGACAATCATCAGGAGTAAGGCCATTTGGATTCTCTCCAAAGCCATCACTGTCTCCGTCTGCCCATTGTGTCGGCTCGTCAGGGAAAGCATCACCACCCATGTCGTATCCCCAAGAGAAGTCGGCGTTTGAGTAGCCATCACCGTCTGAATCCATACAACCAAAACGATCGATGGTTGAGTTACCGGCAACTGAAGGGCAAGCATCTGGTTGGTTACCCGAAGCATTGTCTCCGAAACCATCCATATCTGCATCTTCCCATTGCGTAGCATCGCTTGAGAAAGCATCCATCAGGTCGTACCAGCCATCGCCATCAGCGTCTGGACAGCCAAGTGTATCATCTTGCCAAGAGTTCCCTGAACGGGTAGGGCATGCATCTTGCGTTGCAGCATCCATTACCATTTCACCTGGCCAAGAAGATTTCCGGTCAGTCCATGTGGAATTGC
>Ga0209709_10002095_pt1 | contig 17748 bp, 14 predicted proteins | sample ArcticOcean_MG_C_2_FD_187435 | JGI IMG/M metagenome (GOLD analysis project Ga0209709, IMG submission 187435) | Marine microbial communities from western Arctic Ocean - ArcticOcean_MG_CB4_136 (SPAdes) (version 2) | ecosystem: Environmental > Aquatic > Marine > Oceanic | place: Arctic Ocean... | reverse complement strand
GTGGCAACTTCGCCCAGACCGTCTATATGGTCGGAGTGAAAGTGGGTGAGAAAGATGCCGGCAATATCGCCGGGGTCAAAACCCATTCGTCCGAGTATTCTGATGCCATTGGAACCGGCATCGACGACAAATAATTTTCCTGCTGCCACGACGGTGACACAGGATCCGGAACGGGTCATCGACGGCATAGGTCCGCCTGCCCCGCAGAGGCCGATATGCAAGCCGTCGCCAAGCTGTTCGACTTTGTTAGTCGAAAAGACTTTTTCGAGTGCGACAGGTAAAAAGCGTAGAGCGATAGCACCGCGCTGACTGTAAGTTACCAGGCTAATCAATACTAAGAGAGTCAACGCAATAGTTCGTATTTTCAAAGCAATTATCCATTCTTTCGTAAACTGTAAGAATAATCATGACATGATGGCATTCATTGTGTCAATATATTGCGTGACCTGAAAAATGTTGAATATAAGCGAGTAGTGACTATGTCTAAACCGATACAACTTATAGGTTCGCCGCCTTCTCCCTATACCCGAAAGATGGTTGCATTGTTGAGGTTTAGGCGCATCCCCTACAGCATCATATGGGGAGACCCCTCAGCACAGTTGAGCGAGAGGGGTATTGCCAAGCCTAAGATTAGCTTGTTACCGACATTTTTGTTGCCTGATGAGGCGGGGGACTTGCAGGCGGTCTGTGACTCGACACCGATTATCCGTCGATTGGAGGCTGAGGTGCAAGGCCGCTCGGCAATTCCAATGGACCCGGCACTGGCGTTTATCGACTACCTGCTTGAAGACTTTGCCGACGAGTGGTGTACTAAATACATGTTCCATTATCGCTGGCATCAAGCAGTAGATGCTGACAATGCCGGCACGTTGCTGCCCCTAAATCAGAAAATTGATATGGGTGCCGAGCAGTTAAATCAATTTAAACCCTATGTCACTGATCGCCAGGTGGGGCGGTTGCATGTGGTGGGCTCTAACGATGTGACTGCGCCGGTAATTGACGCCAGTTATCGACGTTTGCTGGCGGCCATGGAGTTGCATCTTGAGCAGCAGCCTTATTTGCTGGGCAAGCGCCCCGGGGCGTCAGATTTTGCGCTCTATGGTCAGTTTACCCAGCTGGTTGGGTTTGACCCGACACCGAGAGCGATTGCTCATGAGATTTCACCGCGCATGGTTGCCTGGACTGGCCTAATGGAAGATCAGTGCGGCCTTGACCCCAAGGATGATGACTGGGTATGTGTCGAAGATTCAGGCTCTGGCCTTAAGGCTGTCCTTACTGAGGTGGGGCGGGTCTATCCCACGGCACTAATAGCCAATGCGGCGGCACTGCAGGCGGGGGGGAAAACGTGGGAAGCACAGATTGATGGCTGTCTCTGGACGCAGCAGACTTTCTCTTACCAGGGAAAATGTTTGCAGTGGATTAATGATCGATACCAATCATTGACCGCGGCAGACCAATCAAGGGTTGACAGCCTACTTGACGGAACCGGGTGTGAAGCGTTATTTCTGTAAACTCGAGTGACTTTTTAAGGGTGAGCGAGTAATGGCAAAACAATTTGCGGAGCAGGGCGGAGCAGCCACGATGAATCCGGGGGCTTTATTTCGCTGGTTGTCTTCAAAAGTCATCAAACGCCTAATGTCGCCTGAACACTTGGTGAAGCAGCGCAGCAAAACTGAAAATTTGCGACGACGGCTGGGCGATAAACATATTGTGGAGTATTTCCATCAGATAGATGACGGATACAGTTATCTTGCCGCGCAGGCGTTAAAGCAATTTTCCGAGCGCTACGATATTGAGTTGCGCTGTCATCTGGTTAGCGGACCGCAGGGTAAGAACTCAGCCGAGCCTGACTTACTGCTGGCGCTCTCGCGATACGATTCAAGTCATCTTGCTGCTCATTATGGTCTCGAATTTCCCGCCCATGGCGCTGCCCCTGAGGCAGTACTAGTAGAGCTGGGCTCGATGATTTTAGCGGCGCAGGACAGCCAGGGGTTTATCGACTGCGCTGCGGAGGTCGGTGCCGCGCTGTGGGCTGGCGATAGACCTAAGCTCAAGGCGCTCGCAAAGCAATACGGCTGTGTATTAAGTGGTGAGATAGCGGCTCATATAGCGTCCGGTAATGCTCGTCGAGCTGTCTTGCGGCACTATTCTGGGGCCATGTTTTATTACGGGCATGAATGGTATTGGGGCATTGATCGACTGCATTATTTAGAAAAACGATTGGCTGAATTGGAGGCAGATTTACAGCCGCAGCAAGCACCTATAATGCCGCGTCCGGAGATAGAGCTTGGCGATTTAAGGGACGATGGCAGGCTAACACTTGAATTCTACCCATCTTTGCGGAGCCCCTACACCGCGGCTATCTTCGATCGTGTCGTCACATTGGCCCAGGATACTGGTGTCAATTTAGTTGTACGCCCTGTCTTGCCAATGGTCATGCGCGGCGTGCCGGCTACGAGAGAGAAGGGCCTATATATCTTCTCCGATGCGAGCCGTGAGGCCCGGGAGTCTGGAATACCCTTTGGTAATTTTTATGACCCTGTTGGGGAGCCGGTGAGGCGGTGCTATTCCCTCTATCCCTGGGCCTGCGAGCAGGGGAAAGGCACGGCGCTGCTGTCCAGCTTTCTCCGTGCAGCATTTGCCCTGGGAATTAACACAAATAATGATAGGGGCCTAAGGAAGGTCGTGGAACAGGCCGGCTTGGACTGGGCGCAGGCCAAAATCATTGTGGGTCAGGATGGCTGGCAGGATCTGCTGGAGACTAACCGACTAGCCATGTACGAGGCAGGTCTTTGGGGCGTCCCTAGTTTTCGCTTGCTGGATCAAACCGGGAAGCCCCTTGTGTCACTTTGGGGGCAGGATAGGCTTTGGCTGTTTGCTCGTGAAATCAAGCACCAGCTAGCGAGGCGTAAATCGAGGAAAAGCATATGAACAAAAAAATCATTGGGTTTTGTCTCGTTGTGGTTTCGTTTGTGGCTGCCGCTGCTTGGCTTAACCCAATTAGGGTTTGCATACTCGATATCTGGGGCAGAATAATGGCAAGGCTGAGTTTACCGTGCGCGGCCAAGCTATGGTGACTGCGGCACAACCCTATAGGTTTTATCAATTGCAGACAGCGCAAGACTGCTATCAAGGGTTGTCGGGGTCTTAGCAGGCTGTTGTAATATCGATGCTACAGGCCTGTGATATGGCTGATATGCTGAATATAACATTGGATCGCCGGTTGGTGCAGGCCGATAATTTGGAGGTGTGGGTCTAGGCACTCTGCAGTGTGACGCTTGCAGTTTAATTGGGCGCTAGATCCTGGTGGGTCTCTAGCAGCTGCTGCCAGTCATCCAACAAGTCACGATTGTCATTATCCCAAGGGTGGAAATCTTCTTTAAAGTAGGTTTTATACTCTGGCCACAGGGTGCGCAGAACCCCCTCTTTACCAAATAAGAACTGGCAACCGCTTTTAAAAGTACTCCATTTCCACAACTGCTTATCATGGCTCAGCATTCGCAGCGTATTGCAAAACGCATCGAATAAAAAGTAGAACGTGGTCAAGCGCATCATGGTTTTACGCATTTTAAAGCTTCCACCGACTTGGGTATAAACATCATAGGCCACAGACTTATGCTCTAGTTCTTCGGTGGCATGCCATAACCACAATTCTTTAATCTGTGGATCTGCATTGTCGAGTGCCCAGCCCTGTAGGACCTTTTCGGCTAGGATGGCAGTGAGGTGCTCGGCTCCGGCAGTGCACGCTAAAATCATTTTTTTACTAGCTCTCTTTTTACCCATTTCCACACGCTTGGCATAGGGTAATTCGAGCTTTTCAAGGCTATAGCCGCGCTGTGCACAGAGCATTTCGTTGTAATTTTGATGCTCGCGCCGGTGCACGGATTCCTGACCATAAAAGCATTTCATTTCGGCCTGTAATTTACTGTCAGTAATCTTTGTATCGAATGCCTTTACACTGTCGATAAAGGATTTTTCCCCAATCGGGAAGCTAATACTCATGCTGTTAAATAAGGCCGTTTTAAAAGCATCGTTATCCAGCCAGTTGCTGGCGAGCTTACTGGCAAAATCAAAATGGCGATTACGGACTTCAATTTCCATGCCCTCGGGCATTCTTGATGCTGTTTTTAATGCGGTCATTAAGATTCCTCGCTATTGACCCCTATTGGACGTTAATTTTTAAATCAAAGCAATCTGTGCCAGCGCAGCCAGTAACGCGATGGTCATTGGCACCAGTAACTTTGGCCCGCCGAGAATGCTCCATGGTGCAGCGGGAAAGGCAAATGTTTTATCCAGCGCGTCCAGCTTCAAACCGTGGTGGTCACTACCAAATGTTTTTGATAGGATCTCCATTAAATCGCGTCTGCTACGGTAGCGAATCATTCCGGCGGCAGTCCAGCTGTCTATCTCGTGGCAGTCAACATTTTCAATATTACCGCTTGCTGCCCTAGCGATCAATACTGGATGGCCGGCCTTGCGGAGCAGTGAGCCAAGAAAAATCTTTTGATAAGCGCTTAGCTTAGCGTTGGATTCTCGGCGAGGTTCCTTAAGTTGTAATAGATTCACCATCACAAAATCTTTGCCGTCATCACGGGCAAAAAAATAACGCAAGTGGGCCGTCTGATTGTCAGTCAGTGCGGTATGGCCATCGAAGGAAGCCATTACCTCATCGACTTCGGCTGCGGTGATGGTAGCTCTAAAACCTACGTACCAACAGTAGAATATGGCGTAAACGAGCAAAGCTACAAGCCAGATTGAGAGCGCTGTAATGGTTTTCCTCCCTTGTTTACAATTGATCGCCAGCTTATATTGGCAGTTACTATGTCATAATAATGGTGTTAGTCATAATGATTTTATATTCGTCGATCGGTCATATTGACCTTCACATGCATGGCCCTGTTGCGCTGCCATTTGCATATAAACAGGCAGACACTCTTTCTCCTTATCTTCCGATATATCTAGCTCGCAATAACTGGCATGAAATATGTCAATAGTCTAACATAACAGTATGCAATCCAAAAATGAGGTGAATGATGACTGCTCTAACCAGTATGGTTGATTACAATATCGACAACGGCTTAGCCATTTTGACTCTAGATAACCCGCCGGTTAATGCCCTGAGTCAGGGCGTGCGCCAGGGGCTAAAGGAGGGTGTTGAAAAGGCACTCGCGGATACTGAGGTAAGCGCAATATTGATTATCTGCCAGGGGCGGACCTTTATCGCTGGCGCAGACATTTCAGAATTTTCGAGCGCGCCTACGGCCCCGGACTTCCATGCTGTGCTTGATACTATGGATAATTCTAGCAAGCCTATCGTGGCGGCTATCCATGGTACTGCGTTGGGTGGTGGACTTGAAACAGCGTTGTGCTGTCATTACAGGGTTGCTGTCATCGATGCTAAGTTTGGTCTGCCTGAAGTGCATCTTGGGCTGCTGCCCGGTGCCGGCGGTACGCAGCGATTGCCACGTGCAGTCGGCGCTGAGAAAGCATTGGCCATGGTTACCTCCGGTGTTCCCATTGGTGCTGCTGAAGCCCTTGAACTCGGTTTGGTTGACCATATTGTGACTGCTGATTTACGTGCTGAAGCGCTGGCCTTTACTCGAGAAAAAGTGGCTGCAGGGGGCACTCATTCGCGTGTGCGTGATCGTGATGAAAAGCTGCAAAGTGCCAAAGATAATCCAGAAATGTTTGCCGTCGTGCGCAATATGATTGCTCACAAGGGGCGCGGCTTTTTGGCGCCAGAATACAATATTCGCTGTATCGAAGCGGCGGTATCCCAGCCCTTTGATGAAGGTATCAAAACCGAAGCCAAATTGTTTGGTGAGTTGATGCAGGGTTCGCAATCAAAAGCCCAGCAGTACTTCTTTTTCTCTGAGCGTCAGGCGAGTAAAGTACCTGGTATCGATAAGAACACACCAGAGCTCCCCATAGCCAAAGTCGGTGTGATTGGTGGCGGTACAATGGGTGGAGGTATTGCCATGAACATGGTCAATATCGGCATTCCTGTCACCATGATTGAAACCACGCAGGCTGGATTGGACCGCGGTTTGGCGACTATTCGCAAGAACTACGAAAATACGGCATCAAAAGGGCGTATTAGTCTGGACGATGTTGAAGCGCGCTGCGGGTTAATTCAGGGGTCGTTGAACCTTGAGGATCTAGCCGACTGCGACCTGATTATTGAAGCCGTGTTCGAAAACATGGCTGTAAAAAAAGATATCTTTGGGCGTCTCGATGTCATTGCCAAGCAGGGGGCTATTCTTGCCTCGAATACCTCGGCACTGGATCTCAATGAAATTGCCGCTGCGACCACTCGCCCTGAGTGGGTAATTGGGTTGCACTTTTTCTCGCCGGCCAATGTGATGAAACTGTTAGAGGTTGTGCGCGGCGATAAGACCGCCGACTCAGTGATCAAAACATGTATGGCCTTTGCTAAGAAAATCAAGAAAGTCGCTATTTTAGTCGGTGTTTGTCCCGGCTTTGTGGGTAACCGTATTTTGTTTATGCGTCAGATGCAGGCTAGTCTGTTAGCTCTGGAAGGCAGTCCAGTGCATCAGGTAGACAAGGTACTGTATGATTTTGGATTCCCTATGGGTGCATTTCAAATGGCCGATCTTGCGGGTCTTGATCTAGGCTGGGACAAAGACTCATCGAACAGTACAAATGTTAAAGACCGACTCTGCGAGCTGGGCCGTTTAGGCCAGAAGAGCGGGGCTGGTTTTTACGACTATGATGATAAGCGCAGACCGAGCCCTGCATCAACAGTGGCTGATCTGATGGCCGAATGTGCTCAGGCCAGAGGTGTGGCGCAGCGTGCTATTACTGACGAAGAAATTCTTGATCGCTGCATACTCCCCATGATCAATGAAGGTGCCAAAATATTGGATGAAGGTATAGCGCTGCGTGCCAGTGACATCGATGTGTGCTACGTATATGGCTACGGCTGGCCAGTCTATCGCGGTGGCCCTATGCACTACGCCAACAGCGTAGGGTTGGACGTGGTGCTGACAAAATTACGTCATTATCAAGAACTCACCGGGGATGATTTCTGGGAACCAAGTCCGATGCTGATTTCATTGGCAGAGCAGGGCAAAAGCTTTTAATAATTAGCTAGACCAAGAGGAAATATAAATGAAGACACGTATTACAGAATTATGTGGAATCGAGCATCCCATTATTCAGGGTGGCATGCACCATGTCGGCTTTGCTGAGCTCGCGGCTGCGGTATCTAATGCAGGTGGTCTGGGCATTATTACAGGTCTCACACAAGGGACACCTGAAAAGTTGGCTGCAGAAATCGCCCGTTGTAAAACTATGACGGACAAGCCTTTTGGAGTAAATATTACATTCCTGCCATCCATGACGCCGCCTGATTACCCAGGATTAATTCAAGCTGTTATTGATGGCGGTGTAAAGATTGTTGAAACAGCGGGCAATAATCCTGCGCCCTATATGCCAGCGCTAAAAGCAGCGGGTATAAAAGTGATTCACAAATGTACTGCGGTGCGTCATGCGCTCAAGGCCCAGTCTGTTGGCTGCGACGCGGTTTCTGTTGATGGTTTTGAATGCGGCGGTCACCCAGGTGAAGACGATATTCCTAACTTTATTCTATTGCCAAGAGCGGCTGACGAGCTGGAAATTCCTTTTGTGTCTTCCGGAGGTATGGCCGATGCGCGCAGTCTGGTAGCCTCCTTGGCTATGGGTGCCGAAGGTATGAATATGGGTACTCGTTTTATCGCTACTCAAGAAGCGCCAGTCCATCAGAATGTTAAAAATGCTATTTTGGCCGCCTCTGAGTTGGATACCCGTTTGGTTATGCGCCCGTTGCGGAACACTGAACGGGTGTTAAACAATCCGGCGGTGACACGGCTATTGGGAAAAGAAAAAGCATTGGGTGCTGACATTACAATCCAAGATATTCTTCCGGAAGTGGCAGGCGTATATCCAAAGATAATGAAAGATGGTGATATGGATGCCGGAGCCTGGTCTTGCGGTATGGTGGCGGGCCTAATCCATGATGTGCCAACTGTTAAGGAGTTGATTGATAGGATCATGTCTGAAGCAGATAGCTTGATTAAACAGCGACTGGCAGGGCTATAATAGGCGCCACTATTCACACAAAAATAATGGTTTGATATGTCTGCAGTAGATACGCTTAATGAACAAACACTGGCAGCCTATTTGGAAGCGAATGTTGATGGCTTTAAAGGGCCACTGACAGTCAGTAAATTTGCTGGCGGCCAATCCAACCCAACCTTTAAAATTGAGGCCACCTCAGGGGTTTATGTTCTGCGGCGTCAACCTCCGGGTACCTTACTAAAGTCTGCCCATGCGGTGGATCGAGAATACCGTGTACTTGCAGCCTTAGCAGATACCGACGTACCTGTAGCCGAGGTGTATCACTTGTGTGAAGACCGAGACGTTATCGGGTCGATGTTTTATCTTATGGAATTCTGTGACGGCAATGTGCACTGGTCCTCCGCCCTGGAAGCTATTGGTAGCAACGAGCAGCGGGCGCAGATGTACGATGAGATGAATCGTGTTATGGCGGCGATTCATTCAGTGGATCTTGAAAAGGTTGGGCTGTCTGACTACGGCAGGCCGGGTAATTACTTTCAACGTCAGTTTGACCGCTGGTCGTCCCAATACAAAGCGTCAGAGTTAACCCAAATTACACAGATGGACGAGTTGATTAAATGGCTTGGTGAGAACATCCCTGAAGACGATGGCAAGGTGTCTCTGGTTCATGGTGATTATCGCTTAGATAATTTGATGTTCTCGAAAGATGACCACAACGTTATCGCCGTGCTTGATTGGGAACTTTCGACTCTGGGCCATCCCTATGCAGATCTCGCGTATCAGTGCATGGGCATGCGGCTGCCCGCGGCTGATAAGCAGGGCAGTTCGTCCGGTTTGCTGGGTATAGATCCAAAAGCTCTGGGTATTCCATCAGAACAGGACTATGTGACCAAATACTGTGAGCGCAGAGGGATTGAGGCGATTAGCAACTGGTCTTTTTATCTGGCCTTTAGTTTTTTCCGCTTAGCGGCGATTTGTCAGGGTGTTGCCAAGCGTGCTGTCGACGGAAATGCATCGAGTAAATCAGCCGGCGGCGCAGGTTTGATGGTGCAGCCATTGGCAACCATGGCGTTAACTGTTATTAGATAGAAATAAATAATAAAAATTATTGCCATTAAATAGCCTGCGGCAGTATTAACAGTGTCTCTAAAAGTCTTCGCATTGCTCTATGGCTACACCACGGTTGTCGATGGGATAACAGGGTAAATCTAACCAAAGGCCTTGGCATCGATGGCTGCCTGAATGGTAGTTTCATCTAATTCTAATTCCTGTAGAACCTGTTCATTATGGTAACCGACGGGGCATCCAATCGAATCATATCGTGGCGTTGATTTTGACATCTTGATTGGGCTGCCAATTTGCTGCTGTGTGCCCTGGCCATAGTTTTTGACATCCACCAGCAATCCACGACTGCTGATTTGCGCACTGGCGCAAGCCTCGGAAAAGGTTAATACCGGCTCAACGCAGGCTTCTATTTTTTCAAAAATATTAACCCATTCAGCGAGAGGTTTTTGTACGACAATCTCGTCGAGTTTCTGTTTTAACAGACCCTGAGTTTCGGGGCTTTCAACGTTACCTAATTCCAATAATGAGTTGTCCCCCAATGTAGCGCAAAGTGCTTGAAAAAATTGTGGTTCAAGACTGCCGATAGAGAGGTAGCGATTATCGGCGGTTAGGTAATAATCGTAAAAACTGCCACCTCCGAGATGTGTTGAACCTGGGGTGGGCTCAACACCGGCCGCCAAATAACTGGAGCCAAAGAGGCTGTTCATACTGAACATGGCGTCGGTCATGCTGATATCCACATACTGGCCCTCACCGCTAATATGCCGTTGATTGACCGCAGCCAAAATCCCTATAACGGCATGCAGTGAACCGCCTGCAAGATCGGCAATGGGTGCACCCATAATCGGTGTGCGCTCTCCTTGGCGACCAGAATAGCCATTGAAACCGGAAAGCGAAAGATAGTTGTTGTCATGACCAGCGCGATCTCGATTTGGTCCAGTCTGGCCGTAGCCGGTAATGGAACAGTAAATCAGATTTGGATTGATCTCGCAGAGTTGTTCGTAGCCGAGACCCAAGCGTTCCATAACCCCCGGTCGAAACTGTTCAATAACAATGTCATATTTCCCTACTAATAGCTTGGCAATGGCAACCGCTTCAGGTTTTTTTAGGTCCAGACCAACGGAGCGTTTATTGCGATTTAATGTACCGTGTGCAGTGGAGGTGCCATCAATATGGGGGCCCATAGCGCGGACAATGTCTGGCCGATTTGGCGATTCAATACGCAAGACTTTAGCGCCCATGTCGGCTAGTATCATAGTTGCAAAAGGACCGGGGACCAGTGTTGTGAAATCTAGGATTCTTAAGTTTTCTAGAGCGCGCATAATCAGGAGATTTTTTTTAATAAGGGATTGGTGCTTCCGGCAGTATAGGATCTTGATAGTATTTGCGATATACATAATCACAAAAAATCCTTATTATTCGATCTTCTCTGATTATCTGGAATCACCTGATGGTAGACCCAAAAGCAACCAATATTCACTGGCATGAAGGTGATGTTTCACTGGAGGATCGGAATCATCTATTGGGCCAAAAAGGTGCGACCCTCTGGTTTACGGGATTGTCGGGGAGTGGTAAGAGTACCATCGCAGTTGCATTGGAAAAGGCACTGTACGAACGCGGCAAACTGACTTATCGACTTGATGGTGACAATGTTCGGCTGGGCATCAATAAAAACCTCGGGTTTTCAGCGGAGGACCGGACTGAGAACATTCGCCGAATTGGTGAGATTGCCAAGTTATTTGTGGACTCCGGTGTCATTGCTTTGTCGAGTTTTATCAGCCCCTATCATGCAGATCGGGATCAGGTTCGAGAGTTACATCGCGACAGTAATTTTGTTTTTATTGAGATATTTGTCGACTGTAGTCTTGCTGTGGCGGAGTTACGCGATCCCAAGGGTTTGTACAAAAAAGCCCGCGCCGGAGAAATCAAAAACTTTACTGGCATAGACGATCCCTACGAAGAGCCAGTGCTGGCAGAGATTCACCTACGCACAGATCAAATGAGTCTGGAGCAGGAAGTGCAGATTATTGTCGACTACCTTTTAAGTCAGGGTATTATTTCTGCTTAGTCGGCGGTGAGCGCACAGCTCCAGCTTTATCCCTTATTGCCATTTGCGTCAACAAGCTCGATCCGGATTGCTGATGTGGCCAAGGTAATATCATCTGATATTTGAACCATCCCGGTGGCGGCATTCTACAGCTTTACTTGGCAGGCTAATGACCATGTCTAGGAGCCTAGCTGTTGATTTAAATGCCGGGCTGACAGTGATCGATTGCCTTTTAGATACTGCATGTCTTTGCCATCACAAGATGGAATAATCTAGATGCTTGGCCGGCGTATTTCGGTTGCGCTGGCGCAAAACGGTAGGTCAGCGAGTAGATTTTGATTACAATACGAGTCAGAGTCGTCCCAATGGTGTCAGTCTGCTGATGTTTAGCGCTATGTCACATCGTCGGGGGGATGTCTCATAGGGCGGGCGCTTGAAACGCCTAGTCCTTGTCAAGAGCCATATGACAAACTATTAAATGACGCTAACCTATCACTCAGGAGAACCACCTTTGATCAAGCCACATGGCTCAGCTTTGCTAAATCCCCTTTTTGTTGACGACGACCAAGAGCGTCAGCAGTTGCTGCTCGAGGCTGAGACATTGCCGTCACTGTTATTAAACTCGGCGGCGGCGGCCAATGCTGTCATGCTTGGTGCGGGTTATTTCAATCCGTTAACCGGCTATATGAATCTTGCCGACTCACTGAATGTGGCGGCAAACCTGCACACAACCGAAGGACTATTTTGGCCCGTGCCAGTTGTTAATCTGGTGGCAGATTCCTCTGGAATTTTGGGTGCGACTCGCATAGCGCTGCGTGACCCCAATACGGAAGGACATCCGGTGATGGCTGTTATGGACGTCAAAGCCATCGAATCGGTTAGCGACGAACAGATAGAGATGATGGCGCAGGAGATTTTTGGCACCCTTGACTCGAAGCATCCCGGCGTAGCCACTTTTACGCAGCTGGGCCGCAATCTGGTGTCGGGTGATATTAGGGTGCTGAGCCTGAGTTACTTTCAAGCGGACTTCCCCGATACGTTTCGCACTGCGGCTGAAATACGCAATGAGATTGCCCAGCGCGGCTGGCAAAAAGTGGTGGCTTTTCAAACACGCAATCCTATGCATCGGGCTCACGAAGAGCTTTGTCACATGGCGATGAAACGCTTGGAGGCCGATGGTGTTGTGGTGCATATGTTGTTGGGCAAGCTTAAACAGGGCGATATTCCCGCCTTGGTCCGCGATGACTGTATCCGTAAAATGGTCGAACTGTACTTTCCTAAAAACAGCGTTATGGTCACTGGCTACGGTTTTGATATGCTTTATGCTGGGCCTCGCGAGGCCGTTTTACATGCCGTATTCCGCCAAAATATGGGTTGCAGTCATCTTATTGTTGGCCGTGATCACGCGGGTGTCGGCGACTACTATGGCGCCTTTGATGCCCAGACCATATTTGCTGAGAAGGTCCCAGTAGGCGCATTGGAAATCGCTATATTTAATGCAGACCATACTGCATTTTCCACCAAATTAAATCGGGTAGTGATGATGAACGAGGTAGAAGATCACTCTAAAGAGGACTTTATTTTACTTTCGGGCACGAAGGTTCGACAGATGTTGGGTGATGGCATCGCTCCGCCGCCTGAGTTCGCACGACCTGAGGTGGCCAAGATATTGATGGACTACTATCAGCAGGAAAGCGCGTAACAGCTAATGGCAGACTACGATCTTTTCAATGGCGACGCCGACGGCATCTGTGCTCTGATCCAGCTGCGTCATGCGGAGCCGCGTGACGCTCAGCTGATAACTGGTGTTAAGCGTGACATTGATCTGCTCAAGCAGGTAGACGCTGTGGCGGGTGATCGCATCACTGTTCTCGACGTCTCTTTGGACACCAACCGTGAAGACCTGCAGCGTGTGCTAGACGCTGGCGCTGAGGTGTTTTATGTCGATCATCATTTTGCTGGCGCGGTGCCATCCTCGTCAGGGCTTAAATCATTGCTCAATGAGGCGGCCGATGTTTGTACCAGCTTACTGATTAATCATTATTTGCGTGGGGCTTATGCCCAATGGGCGCTGGTGGGGACTTTTGGTGACAACCTTAAAAAGACCGCTCGGGGCTTGGCTAAGAATTTGGATATCTCCGCTGACCAGCTCGGTTTACTTGAGTGCCTCGGTCGGTATATGAACTACAACGGTTATGGGTCGGATGTTAGTGAGCTACATTTTCATCCGTCCGCGCTTTACACGGCAGCTAGTGCCTATGATAGTCCGCTACACTTTATTGCCGATGCGACTGAGACCTTTGAGCAGTTGGAAGCGGGCTATCATGAGGATCTTACCGCGGCCCAAGCAATCGAACCGCTGCAGAGCAGTGACAAAGTTGCGCTGCTCCTTTTACCCAATGCGCCTTGGGCGCGTCGTGTTAGCGGCGTGTACAGCAATGATCTGGCTAACCAACATCCGGACCGTGCCCATGCGGTGCTGACTGAAAAAGCCGATGGCCATTATTTGGTCAGTGTGCGGGCGCCGTTAAATAATAGGCAGGGTGCCGCTGCGCTTTGCCGACAGTTTTCCACGGGCGGCGGTCGCGAGGCAGCAGCAGGCGTCAACGATCTACCCGCTGAACGCTTAGAAGACTTTATTCACGCATTTAAAAAGGCTTATCTATGAAAACCACCTATACAGACCGTCCCTTTGTTATTTTAGGCCTCCAGCAGATTGCCGTTGGTGGCAGTGACAAACAGGCGCTGCGACGTTTCTGGGTCGATTTAATGGGGCTGTCCTACAGAGATACCTTCATTAGTGAGCGTGAAAATGTAGACGAAGATATCTGCGAGATGGGTGTTGGCGACTTTGTGGTAGAAGTGGATCTCATGCAGCCGTTGGATATCGAAAAGAAACCTCGCGTTGATCTACCAGCGCTTAATCATGTTGGCCTATGGGTTAATAACCTTGCTGCCGCTGTGGACTGGTTAACTGAGCAGGGTCTGCGGTTTACTCCCGGGGGCATTCGTAAAGGTGCGGCCGGCTATGACGTCTGTTTTGTACACCCCAAGGGCAATGAAGCTTTCCCTCTCTGCTCTGAGGGTGTGCTAGTGGAACTGGTGCAGGCACCTGACTCGGTCATTAATGCCTATAAAGTACTCGCTGAAGCCTGATAAACCTCTGATTTTACTCTTTAAGTGTGCAATTGAATCGCGTTTCCTGTAGGCTGCGCGCCTTAGTTGGACCATCTCTAATATCCCCTTCAAATCTGCCGATTCAGGTCCTCAGTCGGCAAACTACAAAAGACGACTTTATGAGCTTTAATACGCTTGGTTTATCAGCACCTATTCTAAAAGCTGTGGCCTCACAGGGCTATGAAACACCCTCGCCGATCCAAGAAAAAGCAATTCCTGCCATTATGGCTGGCCACGATGTGATGGCCGCTGCGCAAACGGGTACAGGTAAAACCGCAGGCTTCACACTGCCCATTTTGGAGATACTATCCAAAGGGAAACGTGCCGGCCCGAATCAGGCTCGCACACTCATTTTGACCCCAACCAGAGAACTGGCTGCGCAGGTCGGTGAGAGCGTGGCGCTTTACGGCAAACACCTTAATATGACCTCAACGGTGGTTTTTGGTGGGGTAAAGATCAATCCCCAAATGCAAAAATTGCGCCGTGGCGTTGACGTTCTGGTGGCAACGCCGGGCCGTTTGATGGATCTTCATAGCCAAAATGCGGTGAGGTTTGATAATTTGGAGGTACTGGTACTGGACGAAGCTGACCGCATGCTCGATATGGGTTTTATTCACGACATCAAGCGCATTATTGATTTGCTGCCTCGACGTCGTCAGAACCTAATGTTCTCGGCAACCTTCTCTGAGGATATCCGTAAACTGGCTAAAGGCCTGGTTCGCAACCCAATTGAAATTTCAGTGAGTCCGCGTAACGCGACGGCACCATCGGTCGAACAGTGGATCTACACCGTGGATAAGAAAGACAAAGCGGGCCTATTAACCCGCCTTATCCATGATGGCAAATGGTCTCAGGCTCTGGTTTTTTCCAAGACCAAGCATGGCGCTAATAAATTGACCAAGCATCTTGAATCTGAGGGTATTGTCGCGGCTGCGATTCATGGCAACAAGAGTCAAGGTGCACGAACCAGAGCGCTGGCTGACTTTAAAGCCGGTGATGTACGTATTTTGGTGGCTACTGATATAGCCGCTCGAGGGTTAGATATCGAGCAGCTACCGCAGGTAGTAAACTTTGATCTTCCTAATGTGCCAGAAGATTACGTGCATCGTATTGGTCGCACAGGTCGTGCAGGATCGACGGGTACGGCTATTTCATTGGTCAGTGCTGACGAAGTTGAGTTACTCAGCGATATTGAGCGTCTTACGCAAAAACTCTTGTTGCGTAAAGAGATGGAAGGTTTTGAACCCTCTCAGACGGTAAAAGAAACTACGCTCAATCGTCCGGTGAGGGCTAATAAGCCCCGCAAAGCGCTGAACAGTGAAACTAATGCCCAGGACAATACCCGCCATAATAATAATTCAAGCAATGCTAAAAAACGCTCGGCCTTTGGTCATGGCCCCAAGGCAGGGAGTAAGCAAAAGTCTGGTGGACGCACTGCAACAGCTAAGCCAGGTGGAAACTCGGTGCGTCGCTCAGACGGCGCATCAGCTGCTGCAGGATCCCGTGATGAGGGGCGTCCAGCTCGCCGTTCAGACAGCAACGGCAACAGCCCCTACGGAGGCAGTGGCGGAAACAAACCCACTGGTGCAGGTCGTGGGGCCGGCAATACGAGTAATTCCAACCGTGGTTCAAGGCCGCGCTAGGAAATGTCGCTCAGGCAGCTTAGGGTTTGCAAAGTCAATAAAATTAGCTATGAGAATGCGTATTAATGTTTGAATTTCAATTAAGTAAAGTTACCAGTTTAAAAAATGATTTACTCTCCGGCTTAACGGTTGCGTTGGCGTTGGTGCCTGAGGCCGTTGCCTTTGCCTTTGTTGCTGGCGTAGCACCTCTAGTGGGGCTCTATGCCGCCTTTATGGTGGGGTTAATAACGGCCTGTATCGGCGGGCGTCCCGGCATGATTAGCGGTGCTACTGGCGCTCTGGCCGTGGTCATGGTCAGCCTCGTCGCGCAGCATGGTGTCGAATATCTATTTATCACCGTGGTATTGATGGGTGTACTGCAGATACTGGCGGGTGTGTTTAGGCTGGGTAAGTTCATTCGTATCGTGCCCTATCCGGTGATGCTTGGCTTTGTTAATGGCTTGGCGATCGTAATCTTTCTGGCGCAGTTGGGTCAGTTTGGCGAAGCCGGACAACCGGGCTGGCTAGCGGGAACTTTTATGCAGGGCTCTATTGTTGATGTAGCCTGGCTACAGGGCCAGCAACTTTATATGCTACTGGGTCTGGTACTGGGTACTATGCTCATTATTCAGTTTTTACCACGCCTAACCACGATTGTTCCCTCCTCGCTGGTGGCTATTTTGGTCGTCACATTACTTGTATTTGGGCTCGACCTGAATACACGCACAGTGGGAGACATCGCCTCTATTAAGGGCGGATTGCCGAGCTTTCATCTGCCCTCGGTGCCTTACAATATGGAGACCTTTTGGATTATTTTGCCTTATGCTGTTATTTTGGCTGCGATTGGTTTGATTGAATCACTATTGACTATGCGTCTGATTGACGAGATTACTGAATCCCGCGGTCGTGGCAACAAAGAATGTATTGGCCAGGGTGTGGCTAATACAGTGACTGGCCTGTTCGGCGGGATGGGTGGTTGTGCCATGATTGGTCAAAGTATGATTAACGTTAACTCTGGTGGTCGCGGTCGCGCCTCAGGCATTAGCGCGGCGATGTTTTTATTGCTATTTATATTAGTCGGCTCGCCATTCATTGAACAGATTCCATTGGCGGCTCTGATTGGCGTTATGTTTATCGTCGTCATAGGGACTTTTGAGTGGTCGAGTTTCCGTATTCTCGGCAAGGTACCGCGTAGTGATGCACTAATATTGGTGGTCGTGTCTGGTGTCACCGTGGCGACTGATCTGGCCGTTGCAGTAGTGGTAGGCGTGATTATTTCGGCGTTGGTATTTGCTTGGCAACATGCCAAGTACATTCGTATCGACGCTCGGGAAGATCATAAGGGCTCAACTGTCTATGCGGTTACAGGGCCATTATTTTTTGGTTCAGCGACCTCGTTTGCTGAGCGCTTCGATCCGAAACAGGATAACGATGATGTCATTATTGATTTTGCTCGTTCACGAGTCGCGGATCACTCGGGCCTTGAAGCTATTGACGCCCTGGCAGAGCGCTATGAAAATGCGGGTAAAACATTGCATCTGGTGCATCTCAGTGACGAATGCCGCAGGCTGCTCAAAAAGGCTGGAAATCTGGTTGAGGTTAATGTGATCGAAGATCCGACGTACTTTGTCGCGGAAGATAGTCTAGCCTAATGGCCTTTGACCTGAAATTAGCGCTCTTTAAGCCGATGATTAAACTCGCTATGGAGCGCTCAGGTCATGGGGCGGCGCTAGGGTTCGACCTCAGGGTAGTGCAGCG
>Ga0209709_10002093_pt1 | contig 17754 bp, 13 predicted proteins | sample ArcticOcean_MG_C_2_FD_187435 | JGI IMG/M metagenome (GOLD analysis project Ga0209709, IMG submission 187435) | Marine microbial communities from western Arctic Ocean - ArcticOcean_MG_CB4_136 (SPAdes) (version 2) | ecosystem: Environmental > Aquatic > Marine > Oceanic | place: Arctic Ocean... | reverse complement strand
TAATGATGCTTTAACAGATGGAGCAATTCAAGAAATTATAACTGCAGATATACCCGATGTTAGCAAGCACGACCTAAACTATGATGGAACTCGAGCAATAGACGATGGTGCTGCTGAGTTTAGAGAAGGAAATGCATCAGGAGGCCAAGCAATAAAATTTAGATGCTTTGTTGTGAAAGATAATGCAGCACAATTTCCAAATTTAGTTAAATTTATTAATGAACTTCAGTCAAAAGAAACTCATGAAGCCATATCAAAGATGATCAACAAGGATTTATCTAACTCATACGTTAGAGTTGAAGTTATCTGTGACAGAGAAGGATTTTGGTTAAAACCTCATTGTGATATTAAGGAAAAACTATTATCAGGCTTAATTTTTGTCAATAATGCTAACGAATCTGAGGAACTTGGAACAGATTTTTATAATGATAAATTAGAAAAAGTTAAAACAGTTCCTTACAAAAACAACTACGGCTATCTCTTTTCAAGTGGACCTAATACGTGGCATGGAATGGAGAAGAAAAAAATAGTTAAGGAAAGGCGATGCCTTCAGGTTAACTATGTAACCTTCCCAACAGACTGGAAAGTAACCTAGTCAAATCTTCCTATAGAAGTGATGAAAAGTGTCTAATTAAATTTGCTTCTATCTATTACCATTTTAACTGATATTAATTATTTTTTAGATACTGCCAAATTAAATTACAAATCATTATAGAGGCAAGTATTTTTCGAAAAGTACCGATCTAAAGACAATTCAGAAATCATGAATTAATCATGATTGATGAAGGTTATTTATTATGATTATAAAAGACATAGCTAAACAAGGAATTCCAGAAATAGGTAATATTTTACCTTTTAAAAAAAATAATATTATTCCAATAAAAATTAATAAGACGATAGAAATAGTCGTAGTCCCTAATTTGGGTGAGGTAAATTCGCATCAAGATAACGTTGGAATTATTCTGGAAGAAAAAGATGTTCTAAGGATTTTATCTAAACGATATAAAAATGTTTCAATCACTGAAATTAATTCAGAAGAAGATCTTGAAGCATTAGTCAAAAGAAAGCCTGATTTAGTATTCTCTGGTGTTAAGTACTTCTTTTTTAATAATAGGAAAATATGGCTAAATGATTATTTAGAAATGTTTGAAATTCCATATATTGCTTCAAGTAAAGCAGCTCTTGATAATGAAAGTGATAAAAATAGAGCAAAGAAGATTATGCAAAAAAACAATATTAGAACTGCAGATTTTTTTATTACTAATCCGGGTGAATACTTAAAAGAATCTTCAATACCAATAAAATTTCCCCTTTTTATAAAACCAGTAACTGGTGGAGATAGCAGGGGTGTGGATAAAAATTCAATTGTATTTAACTTTGAAGATTTTACATCAAAAGTATTAAACATTAAAATAAAGCAAAACTCACCTTCTTTAGTTGAAACATATTTAGCAGGAAAAGAATATAGTGTTGGTATTTTTGAAGATAGCATTAATGGAACTTTAAGAGCCATGCCAATAGAAATTATCGTAAAAGAAAATGTAGATGGTTATTGTATTCTTGATTTTGACGTTAAAAAAAATGATGAAGAGAGTGTAATTCTTGTTTCTGATATTATGGTTTTTGATAAACTTTCTAGACTAGCAAAGAATTCTTTTAAAGCTTTAGGGGGAAAATCTTTAGGTAGAATAGATATTAAGATGGATCATTTAGGTGTTCCTCATTTTATAGAGGCAAATTTAATGCCAGGTCTTCGAAGGGGGTATTTTTACAGATCGTGTGTTTTAAATCTTGATATGAGTTACGAAGATATGATTTTTAGTATTGCAAACACTGGCCTATCCTCACATTAAGTATTCCAAAAGGCCCTACCTTTTATTTTTTCACATAAAAATAGGGAGTAGTTAATTTTAGATTATTTTTATTTGATCACCAGTAGAAATTTTTCCATTATTTAAGATCTCACATCTAATTCCACCTTTTCTTAAAAATTCTTTAATGATATTGTTTTTTTCTAATTTTTCTGAAAGGTGACGACAGGGTCTACATAAATCAATAACTTTTAATTTTACATCTCCAATTATTAATTTTTTTTCAATTAAATCATTTAACATAATTCCTTTTGTGACTATGTTTCGTCTAAAATCTAAGTAGGAAATATCTAAATTAAATTTTTTATTATATTCATCAACACTTTCACTCTCAATAATAGATAGATGGTTATAAGGATCGTTATAATCTTTAAAATGTCTGTCACCAATTACACCCTTTCCAGCAATTAGATTTATTTCATTGACCCCTACAATCTCTTTGTTGTTAAGCTCAGTAATTCCAATTTTAATAATTTTTGACATTTTTAGATATCCTGAAGTGATGTTACTGTAATCTCTTTTGTTTTTAAAGATCTGATCCCCATTAAACAAGCTTGAGCAGTAGACATGTTTGTACAATAAGGAACTTTATTGCCTAGTGTTGCTCTTCTTAAAGCCATTGCATCCTGAAGACGGTGCTCACTATTTCCACCACCTGTATTAATAACTAAAGCTATTTTTTTAGAATTTAGTACATCAACAATATGTGGTGACCCTCCACTAACCTTATTTATTGTTTTACATTTTATTCCATGTTTACGAATATATTCAGCTGTTCCACCTGTAGCACATAAAGTAAAATTTAATTTTAATAATTGTTTTGCTAAATCTACACCTTCATCTTTATGACCATCTTTAAGAGAGATAAATGCCAAGCCTTCAGTGGGTAAAGAATTTGAAGCAGCAATTTGACTTTTTGCATAAGCCATACCGAAATCTTTATCAAAACCCATAACTTCACCTGTTGATTTCATCTCAGGCCCCAATAATAAGTCGCTATTTGGGAATTTATTAAAAGGAAATACAGCTTCTTTAACTGCAAATAAATTTTTATTTTTTCTCTTTAAATTAAATTTAGATAACTTTTCGCCAGCCATTACTCTTGAAGCAATTTTTGCAAGAGGTAATCCTTTAGCCTTAGATACAAATGGAACTGTTCTGCTGGCTCTTGGGTTTACTTCAATGACGTAAATTTCATCATTTTTAATAGCAAATTGAATATTCATAAAACCTTTAACATTTAAAGCTAAAGCTAATTTTTTTGTTTGAATTTCTATTTCAGTTATCAGCTTTGGTTTAATTGATATAGGAGGTAAACAACATGCAGAATCCCCAGAGTGAATACCTGCTTCCTCAATGTGTTGCATGATACCTGCAACAAATACCTCTTTTCCATCAGATATTGCGTCAACATCTACTTCCATAGCGTGGCTAATAAACTTATCTATCAATATTGGATTATCTTCTGCAGCTTTAAATGCCTCTTCTACAAAGTTTTTTAATTGGCTTTTTTCATGAACAATTTCCATTGCCCTTCCACCCAAAACATAAGAAGGTCTAACCATTAAAGGTAGTCCAATTTTTTTAGCAATTTGAATGGCTTGATTATAAGTTTTGGCAATACCACTCTCTGCTTGTTTTAATTTTAATCTATCAAGTAATTTTCTAAATCTATCTCTATCTTCAGCTAAATCTATAGATGTGTATTGAGTTCCTAAAATTGGAAGCTTGTTATCGTGTAAAAATTTAGCAAGTCTTATCGGTGTTTGACCACCAAACTGGGCGATAATTCCTACAAGGTTTCCATTTTGTTGTTCTTTTTTAATAATATTATTAACGTATTCTTCTTTAAGGGGTTCAAAATAAAGCCTGTCACTTGTATCGTAATCTGTTGAAACTGTTTCTGGATTACAATTAATCATTATAGTTTCAAAGCCACTATCTTTAAGAGCATAACTCGCTTGGCAACAACAATAATCAAACTCAATACCCTGACCAATACGATTAGGTCCACCACCTAAAATTATAATTTTTCTTCTTGAAGATGGTTTTGCTTCACATTCTGAATTCAAAGCATAGTTTCTTTGATAAGTAGAATACATGTAAGGAGTGAAAGATTTGAATTCAGCAGCACAGGTGTCAACTTTTTTATAAACAGGTAATACTTTTAAAGCTGTTCTTTTTTTTCTAACAATATTTTCAGAAATTTTAGTAATCTCAGATAATTTTTTATCAGAAAAGCCTATTGATTTAATCCTGTTAAACTCATTATAGTTTTTAGGGAGGCCTTTTTTTTGTATTTGATTTTCTTCATCAACGATCTCCTTTATTTGCTCTAAAAACCAAGGATCTATTTTACAAAGTTGATGAATTTTTTTAATATTTAATTTTTTTCTAAATGCTTCTGCAACTAGTAAAATTCTGTTAGGGATATTTTTTTTTAATTCTTCTTCTATTTTTTTTTTATTAAGTGGAAAAATTCTATCTAGCCCTGAAAAACCAATTTCAAGAGAAACCAGTGCTTTTTGAAGAGATTCTTTAAAGTTTCTGCCAATTGCCATGGCTTCACCAACAGACTTCATTGAAGTTCCTAGTATTGCTTCAGATGTAGAGAACTTTTCAAAGGTAAATCTTGGAATTTTTGTTACCACATAATCAATACTTGGTTCAAAAGAAGCTGGTGTAGTTTTGGTAATTTCATTTTTTAATTCATCAAGCGTGTAACCAACAGCAAGTTTAGCAGCAATTTTTGCAATTGGAAAACCAGTTGCTTTAGAGGCTAGAGCTGATGATCTAGAAACCCTTGGGTTCATTTCTATGATTACCATTCTTCCATCTTTAGGGTTGATTGCAAATTGGACATTAGAGCCACCAGTTTCTACTCCAATCTTTCTAAGACAAGCAATTGATGCATTTCTCATTATTTGATATTCTTTATCAGTAAGAGTTAGGGCAGGAGCAACAGTAATAGAGTCTCCTGTATGAATTCCCATTGGGTCAATATTTTCAATAGAGCAAATGATAATGCAGTTGTCTTTTTTATCTCTGACAACTTCCATTTCAAATTCTTTCCAGCCCTCAAGGCATTCTTCTATTAAAATCTGATTAACAGGAGATTCGTGTAAACCATCTTTAACTATTCGTAGATATTCTTTTTTAGTTTTTGCAATACCTCCACCCAAACCTCCCAAGGTAAATGCTGGTCTAATAATTGCAGGTAGTCCAATTTGTCTAAGAGCTTTCGACGCATCTCTAAAATGATTTACAACTTTAGATTTTGGCAGGTCCAAACCAATATCCAACATATTCTTTCTAAACTTTTTTCTATCTTCTGCATTTGAGATTGCTTTAGAATTTGCACCAATAAGTTCAATTTTGTATTTCTTTAAAATTCCTTTTTTTTCAGCTTCCATTGCCAAATTTAAAGCAGTTTGACCTCCCATTGTTGGTAAAATTGCATCTGGTTTTTCTTTTTTTATAATTTTCTCTAAAACATCTAAAGTTATAGGTTCAATATAGGTTTTGTCAGCAACATCAGGGTCGGTCATGATAGTTGCTGGATTAGAGTTGATTAGAATAACTTTGTAACCTTCGTCTTTAAGAGCCTTACAAGCTTGTGTTCCTGAATAATCAAACTCACATGCTTGACCGATAATTATTGGTCCAGCACCAACGACTAATATAGTTTTAAGATCTTTTCTTTTTGGCATTTTTTTTCATGTTGTTAATAAATTCTTTAAATAAGTAAATACTATCCTGTGGTCCAGGATTTGATTCAGGATGATATTGTACTGAGAAAATAGGTTTATTTTTTAATCTAATTCCTTCAATGCAGTTATCAAATAAAGATTTATGGGTTACTTCAATATTTTTTGGTAAACTTTCCTTTATAATTTCAAAACCATGGTTTTGGCTTGTGATTTCTACATTATCTTTAATTAAATTTTTAACAGGGTGATTGGCACCTCTATGACCTAGTTTCATTTTTTTTGTTTTTGCACCAAGTGTTAAAGCAAGTATTTGATGGCCAAGGCAAATACCAAAAATAGGTAAGTTATTTTTAATTAACTCTTTAACAATTTCTATTGCATATTTTCCAGTTGCAGCAGGATCACCTGGGCCATTAGATAAAAAAATACCATTTGGTTTTAATTTTAGTATTTCTTTTGCATTAGTTTTGCAGGAGACTACAGTCACTTTACAGCTAAGGTCAGAAAAGTATCTTAAGATATTTTTTTTAATTCCATAATCAATTGCCACAATATGCAAAGAATTTTTTTTATTTTTTAAATAGCCAGTTTTTTTTTCCCAAGTTTTAAAACCAGACCATATATAATTTTTCTTTGTGGTGACTTGTTCTGCTAAATCTAAGTTTTTTAACCCATTCCATTTAGTAGTAATATTGACTAATTTTTTGATATTAAAATTTTCTTTCTTAGAAAATGAAATAGTTCCTTTTGGTGCACCTTTGTCTCTAATAAAATTAGTTAAACTTCTAGTATCAAGTCCTGTAATCCCAACTATCTTATTTTTTTTTAACCATAAATCTAAGTTAGTTAATGATCTATAATTAGAGGGACTTGTTATTTCAGAGTTAAAAATTACACCTTTAGTCGAAATTTTATCAGATTCTAAATCTTCTTTATTAGTTCCAACATTACCAATGTGAGGAAATGTAAAGTTAATTATTTGTCCAGCATAAGAGGGATCTGAGATAATTTCTTGATAACCAGTTAGCGAAGTATTGAAACACACTTCACCAGTAGCTGTTCCTTCATATCCAATACCAATACCTTTAAATATAGTTTTATTTTCAAGAACTAAAATACCTGTGTGAATCTGTGAGATTTTGTGTGAGCTAACTTTTTTTGCTTTTTTGATCAATTACAACTCATGAGTTAAAGGTTAATACAATAAAACCTTAATTACCGCAACAGAGATGTATTATAAAATTATAAAAAAACAATTTTTCTTTTGAAGAATTTTATCTTTGAAGTACATTGAAAAATATTATGACATTGAAAGAAACAATAGAAACAAACTACAAAAGTTCTTTAAAATCTAAAAATAAGATAGAAATCTCAACCTACAGGTTAATTTTATCTTCAATTAAAGACCTAGTTATTCTTCATCGATCTGGAGCAAACAAAAAAGAAATTGATGATGAAGATGTTAAAAAACTTTTAAAAAAAATGATTAAACAAAGAATCGAATCAATTGAAATCTATACAAAAAATAATAGAAAAGATCTTTTAGATGTTGAGCAAAAAGAATTTGATCTTTTATCTAGTTTTTTGCCGCAGCTACTAAATGAAGAAGATACTAAAAAAATATGTGTTGATACAATAAGTAAATTAGGGGCAGAATCCATTAAAGATATGGGTAAGGTAATGGTTGAATTAAAGAAACTGCATCCAGATAATTTAGACTTTGCAATAGCAAGTCCTTTACTTAAAGAGCTATTAAATAAATAATGAAATACCCCAAAGAGTATTTAGACGAAATAAAAACTCGCTTAAAGATATCAACAGTTGTTTCTAAGCATGTTAGCTTAAAAAAAAGAGGTAAAGAGTTTGTGGGCCTATCTCCTTTTAAAACAGAAAAAACACCCTCTTTCACAGTTAATGATGAGAAAGAATTTTACCACTGTTTTGCAACATCGGAGCATGGAAATATTTTTGATTTTGTTATGAAAACTCAAAATTTAAAATTTGGTGAGTCTGTAAAATCTTTAGCAAATCTTGCAGGAATGAGGCCATACACATTTTCAAAAAAAGATGAAGAGAGAGAAAAAAATTGGCAAGAGTACTGTTCAATTTATAATCAATACGTCCAATTTTATCATGATGAAATTTTAAAAAATGAAAGCTTAACTATCGCTAGAGACTATTTAAAAAAAAGAAGTCTTAGTAGTAATGAGGTTAAAAATTTTAAAATTGGATTTGTTGAAAAAAATTCAAATTTTTATGAAAAATTAAAAAATGATTTTAGTGAAAAAGTTTTAGTTGAAAGTGGGCTTTTTTATTTAGATGAAAAAAAAAATACATATGTAGAAAGATTTAGAGACAGAATTATATTTCCAATTAATAATATTTCAGGTCAACCCATAGGATTAGGTGGAAGAACAATTCAAGAAAATAGCTATATGCCAAAATATATTAACTCACCTGAAACACCTTTTTTTAAAAAAGGTTCAAACTTATACAACTTAGATCTAGCTAGAAAATTATCTAATAAAATTGATCACATATATCTTGTAGAGGGCTATATGGATGTTGTTGGCTTAAGCAAAAATAGAATTGAAAACGTTGTTGCAAATTTAGGAACATCTTTAACTGATAGGCAAATCTTAATTTTAAATCAATTTTTTGATGATATAATTATTTGTTTTGATGGTGATGAGAGTGGATATAAAGCGGCACTTAGAGCAGCTGAAAATTCAATTAAAGAATTGCAGCCTGAAAAACAAATCTCATTTCTTTTTTTACCGGATGGAGAAGATCCAGACAGTTATGCCAATAAAAATGGTAAAGCAAATTTTATTGATTTTACTAAACAAGCAAAAATTTCAATTCATCAATTTATATTCAGCCACTACAAAGAGCAAACTGACAACAACCCTTCATCAATGGCAATTTTTGAAAAGAAGTTAAGATCTATTGCAGCAACCATTAAAGATGATTTTATTAAAAAGTATGTCTTGGAATTTTTTTTAGAGAAAATTTCATCTTTAACACCTCATAGCAATGTGGGTAAAAAACAATTTTTTAAAAAAAAAATCAAATCATTACAATCTACTCAAAAACACTTTAATGAAAGTAAGTCATTAAGTGGAGTAGAGCTTAAAGAGTTTTCATTACTATATTTGGTCATGAATAATTTAGACGTATTTCAAGAAAATATTCATTTAATTGAAAATATAAAATTATTTAGTGAAGAGAATAAATTAATTTATGAAACTCTTTTAACAAAACTGAAAAGTGGAGAAAAGCTTACACTTCAAGAAATTCCTATTGATCCACAATTAACTGAAAAAATTTTCAAATTTGCTTCAATTAAGCATATTTTAAATAGCAATCAAAACAACCAAGAAAAAATGTTTGAGTTATTAGAGGAAGTTTCTAAAGATCTTAAAAACTATGATTTAGAGTATAGAATTGAGGAGCTCGAATCTAAATTTTCTAAGGATTTAAGTGAAATTACCTTTAATGAAATAAGAGAGCTAAAAAAAGATAAAAATATCAATTAAAACCTTCAAAAAATACGTGGATTTTTCTGAAATTGCGCTTATATAAGTCTTCTCAAATATACTATTGTGGAAAGAATAATTACTAAATCATTTGCTAGACTTATGGGTCGTGGGACTCATAGAGGATTTATAACCTTTGATGAGTTAAATAAATCATTAGGTAAAAGAAACCTTTCTGATGAAAATTTAGAACAAGCATTCATGCATATTTTGAATGAAAAAGTAGCACTAGTTGAAAAAAAAACAGATTTTAAAGTCCTAAGAAAAAAAGAAAATTCTAGCAAAGAAGAAGGAAAAACTATTGAAAAAAGTGACGACCCGATAAGGATGTATTTAAGAGAAATGGGTGGTGTCGAGCTCCTTTCTAGAGAGGGTGAGATTGCAATAGCAAAAAGGATAGAGGCTGGAAAAGATGTAATGTTAATTGCGTTAGCACAAAGCCCTATAACAGCTCAACAGTTTTTTGAATGGGATGAAAAATTACAAAAGGACGAGATTTTAGTTAGAGAAATTATTGATATTGACACTAACTACATGGAAGATGAAAATACAGGTCAGAGTGCAAAACAAAGAAATTCTGGTGAGGTAGACAAGAATACAGATAGCTCTAGCAGTGGTGATGATTCAGACGATGAGTTTAACCCTACACTTGCTGCAATGGAGAACGAAATCAAGCCAAAAGTTTTAAAAACAGTTAATACTTTAACAAAAGAGTACGGTAAGTTAATTAAATATCAAAATGAAAAATTAGATTGTATTCTAAATTCAGCAAGTTTCTCACCATCTAAAGAAAAAGGGTATGAAAAGATTGTGGGCGATATTCTAGAAAATATAAAATCTCTTCAACTGTCTCCACCTGTGCTGGAAGAATTAGTTCAAAAACACTATGTTGAAAATAAAAAAGTAGTTTCATTGGAAGGAAATCTTTTGAGGTTAGCAATGGATCAAAAAATTTCAAGAAACGAATTTATTAAGTTTTACATAGGAAATGAAATTAATCCAAATCTTAAAAAATTTCTTGATACAAACCCGGTATGGAAAAAATTTTTTATAAAAAATAAAGAAGAATTTAAAAATATAAGAGAAAGACTAATAGAAATTAGTCATAGATTAGGAATTTCTGTAACAGATTTTAAAAAATTAGTAAGCAGAGTTCAAAAAGGAGAAAAAGAATCTAGAATTGCAAAGAAAGAAATGGTCGAAGCAAACCTAAGATTGGTAATTTCAATAGCAAAAAAATATACAAATAGGGGGCTTCAATTTTTAGACCTTATCCAAGAGGGAAATATTGGTTTGATGAAGGCTGTAGATAAATTTGAATATAGAAGGGGTTATAAGTTCTCCACATATGCAACCTGGTGGATAAGACAGGCAATCACACGATCGATTGCAGACCAAGCAAGGACAATAAGAATTCCTGTTCATATGATTGAAACAATCAATAAGATTGTGAGAACGCAAAGATTAATTTTAAGTGAATTTGGTAGAGAAGCCACACCAGAAGAATTAGCAAAAAAATTAAGAATGCCACTAGATAAAGTTAGAAAAGTCCTTAAAATTTCAAAAGAACCTGTTTCTTTAGAAAAACCAGTAGGTGATGAAGAAGATAGTAGTTTAGGTGACTTTATAGAAGATACAAAAGCTTTAGCTCCATTAGAGCAAGCAATTAAATCTAACTTGAGTGAAGCTACAACTAAGATTCTATCTACATTAACACCAAGAGAAGAAAGAGTATTAAGAATGCGATTTGGTGTTGGGATGAATACCGACCATACTTTAGAGGAAGTAGGTTTGCAATTTTCTGTTACAAGAGAAAGAATTAGACAAATAGAGGCTAAAGCGCTTAGAAAATTAAAACACCCGAGCAGATCAAAACAACTTAAAAGCTTCCTAGAAAGTTAATTTTTATATTATAGTTGGATTTAATAATCTAAGTCATGTTTGAAACAAGAACTCATTTATTCGCATTTTTATTATTTTCAGTAATACCAGTATCTATAGTAGCTGGCCCAGCCGTCTCATTGATAATAATATTACTAATAAATCTTTTATTTATTTTTTCTATAATTAAGAATAAAGAAATTAATCTTTGCTATAGTCAAACTGTCAAATTATTATTTTTTATTTATATATATTTAATTTTTAATTCTTTAATTTCATTAGACCTATACATGGGTGCTTCAAGAAACTTTGGTTTTTTAAGATTTATAATATTTTTTATAGCAATGAATTATTTTTTTTATAAATATAAAAATTTTAATAATTTTTTATATGCATGGATTGTAATATTAATTTTATTTGTAGTTGATGTATATATAGAAGCCATATTAGGAAAAAATATTCTAGGCTATAGTTCTAAATTAAGTGAAAGAGTTGTAAGCTTTTTTAAAGATGAACAAATAGCTGGTTCTTTTATTAATGGATTTATTTTTTTATTGGTTGGGTTTCTTCATAATTTTACAAAATCAAAATCAAAAAATTATAAGATTGCAGTTATACTATTTTCAGTTTTTTTTTTAATAGCAATAATTCTGACTGGAGAAAGGTCAAATAGTATCAAAGCTATGTTAGGTTTTTTAGTTTTTTATTTTTTTTATGACGAGATATCACCAAAAAAAAAATTATTTTCAATTATAGGTTTAATTGGAATTTTATTTATTATGTACAACAGTTCTAATTTTTTAAAATTAAGATATGAGGGACAACTTTTTAATTTAATTTCCTCAAAGGAAAAAATTATTAATTTTTATAATAAAAATATTTATTTTGATATTCAGAGAACTTCAATTATTGTATTTAAAAGTTACCCTTTATTTGGGGTTGGCAATAAAAATTTTAGAGTAGAGACATGTGATGAGCAAAAAAATGTTAAGTATAATTATATATGTCAAACTCATCCGCATCAGATATACTTTGAATTTTTAGCTGAACATGGAATTATTGGTACTGTTTTTTTATTAGGAATACTATTTTTTTTAGTATTTAGAATTTTAAGAACAATAATTTTTTCAAAAAACTATTTACAACTTGGATGTTTTATTTATATTTTACTTGTTTTTACTCCTATTTTGCCAAGTGGGGCATTTTTTAGTCAATTTAATGCAAATCTTTTTTGGATTAATTTTTCTATTCTTTATGCATTAAGTAAAAATACAAATATTTTTTTTAATAAACAGAAAATTTAGAAGCAATCTTTATTTGAGCTTCTTTTTAACAAAATAAATATCCAGATCTCCTAAATTAATTTTTAAATTAATTTTATTTGACCAAGATTTATTTAGTAAAGGGTCAATAAAAAACCTTAAAATAGGAAATATTCCCTTAATTTTTATCAAAAAATATTTTAAACTTATTGTATGGGTATCAGTTTTGATGTCAAAAATTTGTAACCCATTTTCTTGCATTAATTTATTTAAAGTATTTTTTGTAAAATAAAATTTATGCATAGGCATTATCCAATGGTAATGTTTACCCAAAATTTTTGCTATCAAAGAATCCATATTGTATGTAGAAAAAATTAAAAGACTTTCATCAGTCATTTTATTTTCTATTTTTTTTACAACATCGAATGGATCGTCTAAGTGCTCAATGACATGACTCATTATCACTATGTCTAATTTTTCATTATCTAAAAGATATTCATTTATTGTTTGGTTCTTAATATTAAGACTATAATTTTTACTAGCATACTTTGCAGCATGACTAGACAGTTCTAACCCTTCGTATTTTTTTACTAAGGGTTTTATTAGAGATCCAAAAACTCCATAATAAGATCCAATTTCAAGAATAGTTCGTGATTTGTCTAAATGGTGAGAAATCTTTTTTAGTGTATTTTGAAAATACCTTTCTTTAAATGGAATTTGATCAATATATAAATCATCTGCAACTTCTGAATAAAGTTCTTCAAATTTTTTCTCTACATATTCAGAAAAAATAAGTTTGCATTTATTGCATTTATATAGCGTTGGTTTCTCGTCAATATTAGCTGTTGAAGTACATTTTACACTTAAATCAAAATTTTTAATATCTAGTTTATATTTAATAAAAATTGATCCGTTATGATCTATGCACCATGGGCACTTCACTTTATTTCACATTTTGTTAAGTTTTCTTTTAAAATGTAAAGCTTCATTTTATTTCCTCTTTCAATTTCACAATATTTTGTTTTTGAAATTATAGCTCCATCTAATACTGGATTATCAACATTTAGTAAAACAATATCAGGTCTTAAAGGTTTATTTACATTATAATTAATAAACTTTAATTTAAGTCTTTCAAATTCAGTGATTGATATAGCCAATGATTGAACGTGAAGTGGCGAAGTGTTTAATATAAAATTTAATTCATCTTTTTTAAAATTTTTTGACTCATTGTGTGTTTTTAGTGAATTTGCTGTATATCTAAACCAAAAGAAAAGTTGTGTTTGATTATTAAGATATCTCCAGCCTCTTTTTTTATTTTCAAAAAATTGGATAAAGTCATTTTCATCTAAATTTAAAAATTTAAAAGTATTAATTAAATCACTTTCTATCATACTATGAGTTTTAGGCACCAATTGCCCACTTAAAGGAATGATATTCTTAACATCATTCATAATACCCCAAACCATAAGCTCTTTATCAAAAGTGAGAATAGATAAATTTTTATTTTCAATTTTTAATCTATCAATTTCTTTTGTAATTAAGTTAAAATTGCTTCTTCGATCTTTATAGGCAGTATCTAAATAATTTGATTTATAATGAGTGTAATTTTCAAAATTATATAATCCAATCAAAACGATTATTGATATAGATAAATAACTTAATTCTTTGTTTTTAAATTTATTCTTTAGAGAGAAAATAAAGAAATTAATAGAAATAAAAAATAAACATAAAAACCCACATAAAATAATTAAGTTATTAAAATGATATACAAGACAGGATTTAGGTGAAAAAGTTATAAAAATAAATGGAGCAGCTATAGAACTTAAAAAAATAATAAACGATATATTTATAATTTTATAATTAGTTATTTTATTTCTATTATAAAAATAAGTTAATATAGATGTTAGAATTATTATTGATAAAAATTTAACTTCAATAAATTTTAAAAATAAGTGTTTAATTAGTAATATTTTTCGATTCAATGTAAGGTCAATAATGCATAGTCGCTCAGCATAATCAGGTTCTGAAAAATATAAATTAATTAAAAATGGCAAAGATAATATTATGAAAGTAATTATTGTTATGAAATAATATTTAATTTTATCTTTAATGTGTGAGTATAAATCAAATTTATACTTGAATAATAAAAATAAAAAAAAGCTTATTACTTTAATTACAAAAAAGTAATAAAAAGAAGAAAATGAAAAGCTTAGAACCGCCCCTAATATAAAATAATCCTTAATTTTGAATATTTCTTTTTTACTAATATTTATCAATAAAATAATAAAATAATAAAAAAATAAATTTGATATTAATGGTCTTGGAAATCTTAAGGAATAAATATTATTTAAATTATTAATGTAGGGTATTTGATCTAAATTTAATAGAATTACTAAACTAGGAATGACAAATAATAATATAGATAGAGTTATTGATAAAATTTTTGAAAATTTAAATTTTAAAAAGATGTAATAAAATATTAATAAGAAAAAAAAGATACATATAAATTCTAGAATTATAAAAGACCAATTTTCAAAAATATTTAAAAAAATAGAATGAATTAAAATTGCATAAAACGGCAAAGAAATATTTTTTAATTCATTAATACCAATATCGAATGAATTGTTAAAATTAAACCCAGCTAACGCTTTAATGTATGGGTAATACATATAGCCATCTGACCTTGTGTCGAATAATATTTTGACATCTATATTCTCATCAAAATAATATAAAGAAAAAGCCCATTTTCCTGCAAATAATATAAATGCACATAAAAAAATGGATATTATATGTTTATCAAATAATTTTTTTTTAAAGGTTGAATTAATCATATGGATATTAATTGATTAATACATTTTAAATAAAATATTATATTTATCTAGTCTTGAATACATTTCTTGATAAGTTTAAACTATTAAAGTAAAAGGTTATTTTTAAAACTAGGGCCTGTAGCTCAGTTGGTTAGAGCAGTACACTCATAATGTATTGGTCCCAGGTTCGAGTCCTGGTGGGCCCACCAAAAACTATTTTTAGTAGGGATTATTTATTGGAAAAATCTGATAAGTTTTTTATTAGAGCTTCAATTTTTCCATCATTCGAATTTATTATAGATGAAAACTCCTCTTTTTGAGTTCTGGCCAGACTTAAACCTTCAATTATTAAATCTCTTATTAACAAATTATCAGGATTTTTTGTATAAACTCTCCATTTAATTTTTACCTCAGGTCTGCTATTTGTCGAAACTAGTGTGCTAGATACTATTGTATAATTTTTATTAATTACTTTTTTTGAGTCTACTTCTATTTCTGGGTTAGAGTATTCAGCCAGTCTACTTGAGAAGCTTTTTAAAAAATATTTTGTAAACACTTCATTATATTGATCCAATTGCTCCTCAGTTAAATTTTTTCTATTATTTCCAAGAGAGTAAAAGCCTATTCCATTGATATCAACAGTGTCTCTAGCTATGTCTTTTAATTTTTCTATCCTTTCTTCCTTGGTGAGATTTCCACCAAGCGTCTTTGCTGCTCTGTTAACTGTGGATTGAATAAAAACATCAGCTTCAATTGAGTGGACTTTGCCAATACTTGAAAAAATGATTATTAAAAAAGTTGTAAGAGCTAAAATTTTTTTCATTATACTGTGTTATTGGGTCTCAACTTCTTCCCAGTCACCCTCATACATAATTTCAATAGTTGCATTTGTATTAACAATTTTTCTCTGTCTATCTTGTAAGTATAAACTTCTTACAGATGCATAAAAATCCATAGAATTCTTTTCTAAATTATCTATAGACTCTAAATTTTTTGCCCTAAAATCTACTCCTGTCAAAATTTTTGTTACCATGTAGTCAGATTTACTCAGATATTCATTGTTACCATGAGTAGAAACATTATACCATGGGTCTCCACCCAATACATTTACAAATGAACCAGCGGTATCCCTAACAGTTGATGGTCCTAAAATTGGTAATACTAAATAACAACCTGGACCAGCTCCCCATACACCAAGTGTTTGACCATAATCCTCTTTTTCATACTCAGAAAAACCCATTTTTTTAGCCACATTGAATATTCCAAGAATTCCTACAGTTGTATTGATAATAAATCTTCCTGTATTAATTCCTGCCGTTTTAAATTCTCCTTGCAAAATATTATTTGGTACAGTTATAAGAGAAGAAAGATTAACAAGTGCATTGCCCGTTCCAGTTCTAACTGGTGATGGTAAGCTTCTATATACTTTTGCAACAGGTTTAAAGATTGCTTTATCCAGCCCTTGGTTTAGTGCAAAAGTACCTCTATTTAAATTTTCAAAACAATCTTTAACAGGCTTGTCATTTTTGGAAAGGCTGATCTCTCCATCTGTTCCTGCAATAACATTAGATGAAAGTATGAATGAAATTAAAGAGGTTATTATAATTATTTTCAACATATGAATATTATATAGTACATATAATAGTAATGTAAATCGAGATTTAGTGCTAAATATGTTCTAATAATGGCTTTAAAAACAATATTAAACTACTCCCCAAATTTTAATTTTAAAAAAAGAACTTCTAAAAAAATTAAATTTATTATTTTTCATTATACGGGAATGAAGAAGGAATCAGGGGCAATAAATAGACTTACAAATATACAATCTGAGGTTAGTTCACACTACTTAATCAAAAACAATGGAGAAATTATTAAACTAGTACCTGATTTGTATATTGCATGGCATGCAGGTAAATCTTCATGGAAAAAGTATAAACTTTTAAACCAAAATTCTATTGGAATTGAAATTACTAACCCTGGACATGAGCTTGGTTACAAAAAATTTTCTAAAAAACAAATTTCCTCTCTTTTAAAACTTAGTAAAGCTTTAATAAAAAAATATAACATCATTCCTAAGAATATTTTAGGTCATGCAGATATAGCTCCAGAAAGGAAAAAAGACCCTGGAGAAAAATTTCCATGGGAATATTTATCTAAAAATAAAATTGGCTTATGGCACACATTAAAGAAAAAAGATTTGATAAAAAATAGAAGATTTAAAGTCAGCAAAATAGAAAAAGAATTTTTTTTTAATAGTTTGTTTAAAATTGGATATTCAAGAAAAACTCCAAGATATTTAAATAGAGATAGGTATTTAAGAGATGTAGCTATAGCTTTTCAAAGAAGGTTTAGGCAAGAGTTAATAGATGATAAAATTGATAGAGAATGCTTGCTTATTAGTACAAACCTTCTCAAGATATATAATTAAATTTTTCTTGAAGTTTTATAGTTTAGTAATAAATTAACCTCGCTAGATGAACGACTTGTTGCTTTAATTTTTTTTAAAGAGGAAAGTCCGGGCTCCGCAAAGACACAGTGCCAGATAATACCTGGCAGGGGAAACCCTAGGGATAGTGCCACAGAAAATATACCGCCATAACATGGCAAGGGTGAAAAGGTGTGGTAAGAGCGCACCGGTTCTATTGGTAACAATGAACGCTGGAAAACCCCACTGGGAGCAA
>Ga0209709_10002091_pt1 | contig 17763 bp, 15 predicted proteins | sample ArcticOcean_MG_C_2_FD_187435 | JGI IMG/M metagenome (GOLD analysis project Ga0209709, IMG submission 187435) | Marine microbial communities from western Arctic Ocean - ArcticOcean_MG_CB4_136 (SPAdes) (version 2) | ecosystem: Environmental > Aquatic > Marine > Oceanic | place: Arctic Ocean... | reverse complement strand
GATTGATACCTATGACTATGAAGATGCAGTGGCTCTTCTGGATCAGTTAAATCCAGAGCTATGCAAGGTTAAGGTGGGAAGCGTAGTTTTTAATGCATTGGGTAAAGATTTTCTGAGATTGGTTGATCAACGCGGGTTTAAAATTTTTCTTGATTTAAAACTGCATGACATTTCCAATACTGTCCATGAAACCATATTAGGTTTTGCAGATTGCAATATTGAGTTACTGACAATTCATCTTTCCGGCGGCAATAAAATGATAGCCTCAGCAATGGCTGCAGCACAAATTATCAAGACCAAGATAATAGGAGTTTCTGTTTTAACAAGTCTTAATGATGACGATACTGCAGCATTATTTCAAAGCACAACCAGAGATCAAGTTGCTAGGTTATTTAAGCTGGCTAATGAAACCGGCATAGATGGAATAGTTTGCTCTCCATTAGAGTTAGATTTAGCTGCAAATATCCTATCTCCTGAGATCATTAAAATCACTCCAGGCATTCGAGATATCTCGGTGAGCGATGATCAGTCTAGAACTATGAGTGCCATTAAAGCTATTAAGAAAGGAGCTTCATATATAGTAATTGGCAGACCTATATCTAAAGCTCCAAATGTGCTGCAAGCCTTAAAAAATTTCACCAAATCTATAAATGAATAAAGAAAACGTTAATCTTATTAAAAACTCCTTACTTGAGGCTTCCACAGCAGAAGAATCTTCTAAAAAGCTTTCTTTTTCCTATGACTCAGAATATTTAAAATATAAATCTCTATTGAGGAATTTTTCATCTGTAGAATTTAAATTATTTAATAGATTGTTTGATGAGCTGCACGTTCAGGACTCTATTAAAAATTTGTTTCAAGCAGAGATACTGAACACATCAGAGAACAGGCCTGCTCTTCATTACAAGTACAGGGAAGATAACCCATGCTCAGACTTTAATTTTAAAAAAATCTGCGCACCGTTGATACGTCAGATAAAAAAAGAAAAGTATGAAAATATTATTACATTTGGCATAGGTGGGTCTTATGAAGGTCCAAAGCTTCTTCAAGAATTCTTATTCAATTCTTCATCTGCAATAAACTACTTATTTGTATCTGGTCCAGACAAAAATGAATTTAACTCAGTCGTCAGACCCTTGCTTGGCCAAAAAAACTTATATATTTTTGCATCAAAATCTTTGTCCACTGACGAAACTTTGGCTTGTCTAAAGTTACTGGGAGGTAATCGTGATAATAAAAATGCAATAGTTATTACGGCTAACTCAGAGGGTGCTAGAGTCCTCGGCTTTTCAGATGAATCTATCATTCCATTCCCAGAATCAGTTGGGGGCAGATATTCTATTTGGTCGCCTATTTCTCTAAGCGCCTCTATTGAAAACAATTTTATAAATTTTCTGAGGGGAGGAGGCCAAGCTGATTCTTTGCTATCTGGCAATTCATCAGCTTCTAAGAGGTATCAAAAATTTATTAAAATTTTATCATTTTCTGATATTTGGTTTAGTAACTTTTGCAATAAAAAAAATAGAGTGGTGTTAACTTATAATTGGCAATTAAGATCATTGGCAAACTATATGCAGCAGCTTGAGATGGAATCACTTGGCAAGCCTTCCAATTCTCGGTCGATTTTTAGATCTACAGGGCAGAGTATTTATGGAGGATTTGGGTCCACAGCCCAACATTCTTACTTTCAACTGCTCCATCAAGGAACGTCAAGCACAGCAGCAGATATTATCTTCTGTAACGCTAAGGATAGCCCACTTCTCCAGGCTCAGGCTGAAGGGCAAGCTGAATTATTGTCCACTAGAAAGAGCTTGTCTTCGAACCTTTTAGAGCAGACTAATAGCAATATTCCAGTTAACCTCTTTGAATTGAAAACACTTTCCTTAGAAGCGCTAGGATTTTTAATAGCATCATGGGAGCATAGAGTATTTATAACCTCACAGATGCTACAAATTAATCCATTTGATCAGTTTGGAGTTAAAGCTGGTAAAATGGCAGCAGAAGCTAAGTTAAAAAAATTTCGCTTTAATTAACTTAACCGACCTTAATGAATAATAATTTACTTCCAAAACATATTAGAAAAAATATTTTAGATATGGCATTTAATGGATCAACTGTTCACATTGGTTGCGCCCTATGCCTAGTTGAAATTTTTGCTGTAATCTACAGAAGTCATTTAAATTATGACTATTATAAGCCCGATGATCCAGAAAGAGATTTTCTGATTTTAAGTAAGGGTCATGGCGTTATGGCTCAATATGCATGTATGAAGGAGCTGGGTTGGCTCGACAGTAACACATTATTAAATTACTTTTCAGACGGCACGGACCTGAAGGGGTTATCCGATTCAAGAGTACAGGGCTTAGAGGTTACTTCTGGTTCGCTTGGTCATGGTTTATCGGTCGGAGTTGGGATTGCTTTTGGCCACAAAATTAGCGGAACTATGCAAAAAACATTTATCATTGTTGGAGATGGAGAATTAAATGAAGGTTCTTGCTGGGAGGGTATTCAGTTCGCTGGACATCATGGACTACAGAATCTTTTAATGATTGTGGATAAAAATAATTTCCAAGCAATGGGTGCAACTGCTGAAATTATTAATCAAGATAATCTTGCCCAACAAATTACATCTTTTAATTTTAATGTGCTTGAAGTTGATGGGCACGATGAATTAGAGATAGATAAATCAATAACGAAATTATTTTCTTTAAATAATGGAAAGCCTAATTGCATTGTTGCGAATACAGTCAAAGGAAAAGGAATTTCTTTTATGGAAAATAAGAATGATTGGCATTATTTGAGATTAGATGAATCATTATATAATGCCGCTTTAGCTGAGCTAGATTTATGAAAGATACCTTGTCTTCTGTATTAGTTGATTTAGCTGTCAAGGCATCTAATGTTTTGGTGCTGTCTGGAGATCATGGTTACGATTTATTTAATCAGCTCAGAGAGTCTAGGGCTAATCAATTTATTAATATGGGAGTCGCTGAGCAGAATATGGTTGGCGTAGCAGCTGGATTAGCAAGGGTCGGCTTTAGGCCTATTGTTTATGGTTTAAGTGCATTTGTTCCAATAAGAGTATTGGAGCAAATTAAGCTTGATGTTTGTCATGACGGTTTGCCAGTTATTTTTGTAGGCGATGGTGCAGGATTTGTATATAGCCAGCTAGGAACCAGCCATCAGTCTACTGAAGATATTGCTGCCACAAGATCAATTCCTGGACTAATCATCTTATCACCTGGAGATAGATTTGAATTTGAGAGATGTTTTGCTCTGGCTTATCAAGCAAAGCTTCCAGTGTATTTAAGGCTAGGAAAAGCAGATCGAGGAGATGTGCATTCAAAAGAACTCACTTTTAATTTAGGAGACCTGATTGAGTTAAAAAAATCAACTTCTGACAATCGCAAGGTAACTTTAATTGCAACAGGCTCAATGTTAAAAATGGCCACAATGATATGTAATCATTTTCCAGAACTTGGTTTATTTAGCGCTCCTTGTCTTAAGCCTCTTAATGAAATCCAGGTAACTGAACTGAGTAAAAATAATGATTTATTAATTACGCTAGAAGAGCATTCTATTATTGGTGGCTTGGGATCGAGCATTGCAGAAATTTCTTCAAGAGTTTCGCATGCAAGATTAGAAAGATTAGGAGTGCAAGATCAATTTTCTAAACATTGTGGATCATATGAGTATCTTTTGAAAGAGCATCAATTGGATTTTTCTACACTTATAGAAAAGGTTTCTAGTTTACTTTCCTCTCTTAAATAGTTCAGTGGAGTTGAACTGCTGAATCTTCTCTATTTTCATGAGTATTAATCTTCTAAATATTCCAGAATCCCCAGGTATATATAAATTTTTTTCTAAAAAAGAAATTATTTATATTGGAAAGGCAAAAAATTTAAAAAAAAGAGTTTCTTCATATTTTGGTAAATCTTTTAAGGATCGTAAAACTCAACAAATAAAAATTCTTACAGATAATATTGAGACTTTTGCAACCCTCAATGAAGCGCAAGCCCTTTTATTAGAGCAATCTTTAATTAAAGAGAACCTCCCACGATTTAATATCCTTTTACGCGATGATAAGACTTACCCCTATGTTCATTTTTCAATGGATCAAGAATTTCCCAGCATCAGCATGAGAAGAACAAAGCACGCAGTTTCAAAAAATTTTATTGGTCCATTTATTAGTGTGCAAGCTGTTAAATCAACTATTAAAGATTTGCAAAAAATTTATCAAATAAGAAATTGTAGTGACAGCACTTTTAAAAATAGATCAAGACCGTGTATAGAGCATCAAATGAAGAGATGCTCAGCTCCTTGTGTTAACTTAATTGATAATAGTAACTATTTGGCAGATATTACTTCTGCTCAACAATACCTCTCTTCATCTAGCCAAGTTATCAAATCGATTATGGCTGCTAAGATGCTTAAGCTTTCAGATCAACAGGAATTTGAGCGAGCCAATGAAATAAAACAAAAAATTGAAAGCTTAGATTTAATCCATCAAGAGCAATCCTTGAATAGCTCTCTTGCTAGCGTGGATATATTTGCATGCATTTCAAAGCTGAATAGAACTGGTGCAGCAATAATTTCAATCAGGAATGGAAAGATTAGAGGGGTCAAGTCTTACTATCTGAAGGGGGATCTTACACATGATCTTGATTTACTTTTTCAAAGCTTAATTTTTTCTTATTACCAAAGTATTTTCTCGCTGCCGGACAAAATTATTTTAGCGAACAAGGTGAAAAATATTAATTTAATTAAAGAGGCTGTCTCTTTAAAGTTTAAAAAAAATATATTAATTTCTACTCATATTAATACTGATGCACGAAAGTTCTCCAAGCTAGCTATTCTTAACTCCAATCAAGCAATTGATAATAGAATAAATCAAACAGATAGATATAAATATGCTATTAAAGACCTTGCATCTCGTGTTGGGATGACCTCTTCAAATTTATCAATTGAGGGTTATGATATAAGTCATCATGCGGGGAAATATGCAGTAGCATCTCTTGTAAAATTTTCAACTCAAGGCCCCATCAAATCTTCATATAAAATTTTTAATATGCCTGAAGAATTATCTGGAAATGATATTGGATCGATTGCCAATGTGCTTGAGCGACGTTCTGCTCGAGCAATGCTTGAGCCACTCCCAGATATAATCTTAGTGGATGGCGGCCAACTTCAGTTAGATGCTGCAATCCGAGTGCTGGATAACGCCTTACAGGAGCCGCCATTAATTTTAAGCATCGTGAAGGGATCTAATCGCGTAAGAGCGACTGAAACTATTCTATCTAAAAATGGAATTCTTGAGATGCCAAAGCAAAGTGCAGGCTTTACCTTGCTTCAACAAGTTAGGGATGAAGCTCATCGATTCGCTATACAGGCACATAGAAAGAAAAAACAAGCCTCCTCAAAGCTCTCTCAATTAGAAATGATTCCCGGAATTGGAACAATAATTAGAGGGCGGCTATTTAAAAAATTTAGGACAATACCATCCATAAAGAAAGCGACGATAGTTGATTTAACAGATATACACGGCATATCAATTTCATTGGCAAAGACAATCCTTAAAGAGCTACAAAAATTATAGATAGAAGCTTTCCAATCGTATGTTGCGAACCTGAACCTATTAAAGACTGGGCTCATTCATCCTGCAGATAAATGTTATTTTTTATAAATAGGATAAAATCATTCTTTTAAAACCAACTTCCAGTGAAGTGGATGGCCTCCAACCAAGAAGCTGAATTTTATCAATAGAGATATTTTGATGCATGACTGGGCTTTGTAAATAGTCACTATTTTTATTAGCTCTGTTAACAATTTCTACATTTCTTCCGGGAATCAACGTGGAAAGCATTTTAGCTAGATTGAAGATTGAAATGTTACCATTTGGATTTCCTAGGTTGTAAGCTTGGCCTGATGAGCCGGATATTAAAATAGTTAATATACCTAATACAGCGTCACTAATATAACAAAAAGGTCTTTCTGCTTTCCCATCACTTTTTAAAATAATTGGCTCGTTATTTACAACATTTGATACAAAATCAGAAAAAACGCGCCCATCATCTAGGTATAAACTTGGACCATAGGTATGGAAAGGCCTAACTACCAATCCACATATATCATATTGTTTAGACCAGATAGCAGTTAACAATTCTCCCATTCTTTTGCTTTCAGCATAAGAAGATCTAATATTCATTGTATCGATTATTCCAAAGGCATTTTCATCTATGATTTTGCCAGGAGCAACCATTCCATAAACCTCACCTGAGCTGATAAAAAGAAATTTATGAGTATTATTTTTTACTGCATGTTCAAGTAAGTTTAAGGTACCGATTGCATTAGGTTTAAAAGTACCAATAGGATCAGTACCATAAAACTTAGGACTAGCTTTGCTGGCAGCATGAATAACCCAATCAGTTTTAGGGAAATCTGCTGGAAGAGGATTTGACATATCATGATCATAAAAAATAAGTCCATCTGATTCTTTTAAATCTCTTAGTCGCTCAGCATTTACTGAAGACCTAACTACAGCATAAATTTTTATATTTAATCCAAACTCTGCGCTAGCCGCCAAGAAAACTTTAATTAGATAAGAGGCTAAAAAACCATTCGCACCCGTGACAAGGACTGTTAAATTATTGAATTCGCTCCAAGCTATATTTCCTGTAAGAATTAAAGCTAGATCTTCTGATATTATTTTATTTGACTCTTTGATTTTCATTAAAAATTAATGCTTTTTTCATGGCTTATCCAGATATAGGTTTTTTTAAAGCAATGAGTAGAATTAATTCAAATCTTATCATGGATATAGCAAGCTTTCATTTAGCGATCGCATTTAAAAATCTTATTTAATCCCATAATCAATTAACTGACTTAGGTAATAACCTTGCTTGAGTTATAATCTTCAACTTACAATTTAATTGTTACCTAAAGTTAACTTGAGTGTTCAACAATATATGAAGCATCCCCTGGTCTCCATTACTATTTTTTCATATAATCAATCCAGTTATATCTGCGCTGCTATCGACAGTGTTATAAATCAAACTTATACGAATTTAGAGATTATTATTGTTGATAATGGCTCAACAGACGGATCAAAAGATTTAATCCAAAAGTATTTAAGTGACAAAAGAGTAGTGTTTCTAAACCATGCTGAAAATAAGAAATTTTCTATCCGTCAAAATGAGGCTTGTGCTCTTTCCAAGGGAAAGTACATAGGTATTCTTTATGCTGATGATTATTATTTGCTGGATAAAATAGAGAAACAAGTAAATTTATTTGAAACATTGGATGATAGCTATGGAGTTGTTCACGGCCCTGGCTTGATAGAAAAATCTAATACCACTACTCTCATTTTATCTCCATGCTCCAAAGTTTCAGGATTTTGCTTTAACTCCTTATTAGATCAATGGTCAGATGGTTTTTGTAACCCAATTTCACCACTAGCAAGAAGGCAATGTTACATAGAATATCCAGCTGATGAGGAAGTTTTTTTTGGAGGAGGGGAAGGCCTTTTTTTGTTCTTTGCCTTGAGATATCAATTCTATTATTTTGATGAGGCACTGGTAGTGATGAGAAATCATGAAAAAAATGCAGGTAAGAGAGTTAAGAGCAATACAGATGCACACAATAAATTGATGACAAGATTAATTCATCACAAGGAAGTGCACAGTGAATCAATTCCGAATATCCAAAAGCATTCATCATATTTTAAAATGAATACCGCGTGGCATATTCTTAGAACAAATGATGATTTAATTTATGCCAGAGATCTATATCTTCAAGCTCTAAAACTATATCCAAAAAACTTGCTAAATATCAAACGGTTGCTGGGCTTCATCCTTTCTTTTTGCCCCTCTTTGTTGGTTAGATTCTTTAATAGAGGAGCCCTTCTATTTTTCAAGAAAAAACATTTTTATGGGATTGAGTAGTCACTCTTCATTATTTATGTCTCTTGATTCCTAGTGAGGAGATCATTATTTTTCAATAATCATAGAAAGGTTACAATAATCCACTAACTATGAAGCAAACCCTACTGGCATGAAATACCTTATACATTCTCTTACTTTATTTAGATTATTTGCTGGCCCATTAATTTTCTTGCTTGTTATTGTGGCTCAAAATTTTGGTCTTTCACTCATTATATTTATCTTGGCAAGCCTCTCTGATTATTTTGATGGATTGCTTGCAAGAAAATATAATTTAGAATCAATGCTTGGAGAAGTTATGGATCCGACAGCAGATAAGATATTAACTTTATTCCTAATTATTACACTAACTGTTCATTATCAAAGTTCATTTTTAGCATTCATAGGCGCCTGTATTCTAGCAAGAGAGTTGTGGGTCTCAGCTTTGCGAGATATCAATGCCAGAAATAATAACTTTGCTGCAACTCAAGTAAAATTTTTAGCAAAGATAAAAACCACAGTGCAATTTGCTGCATTTGGATGCTTTATGTTTTCTATGTATGCAAATAATAGTTTTTTAGAGTTTATTGCTCATTTTTTACTATTTTTAGCTTTAATAATTACATTACAGACAGGGCTATCGTATACAATATCAACCTTTAAGAAATAAGGCTGGATGGCAGAGTGGTTATGCAGCGGCCTGCAAAGCCGTTTACGCCGGTTCGATTCCGGCTTCAGCCTCCAATTAATAATATGAAGATATCAATCATTGGAACAGGGTATGTAGGATTGGTCACTGGCTCCTGCTTGAGCCACTTGGGACACAAAGTTACATGCTTAGATATTGACGAACACAAGATTCAATCTCTATCTGAGGGGATCTGCCCCATATATGAACCTGGCCTTGAATTACTTATTAAAAAAGGCTTAAAAAATCATAACCTCAACTTTACTACTTCATATGAAAATGCCTGCAATGCAGCTTTAATTTTTCTTTGTATTGATACTCCTGAGGGGAAGGGCGGTGAGCCAGACCTTACTAACCTAAAGAAGGTTTTAAGGACCTTGGCCAAAACTGCAAGAAATAATTTTGTCATTGCTACCAAATCAACTGTTCCGATTGGAACAAATAGTTATATTTTTAATTTTTTTAAAAAAAATACTCAATTAAATATTCAGGTTATTTCGAATCCTGAATTTCTTAAAGAAGGTAGTGCAGTCAAGGATTTTCTTAAGCCAGATAGGGTAATAATTGGTTGTGATTCCAATAGAGCACGCAGAATCATGAAAAAAGTTTATACGCCCTTAAACCTAAGCGATCAAAAGTTAGTTTTTATGTCAATAGCGTCTGCTGAGCTTACAAAATATGCGGCTAATTCTTTTCTTGCAACAAAGATAAGTTTTATAAATAAGGTTGCTCAAATATCAGAAAAGATCGGAGCAAATATCCATGAAGTGCAAACTGGGATTGGCACTGATCAAAGAATAGGCAACCAGTTTCTAAATGCTGGATTGGGTTATGGTGGCTCTTGTTTTCCTAAAGATATTCAAGCGTTACATAGCTTAGAAAAGAAATTCCACTTGGATAATTCATTGTTAGAGCCGGTCATGAAAATTAACGATGAACAATTAGAATTTTTTTGTAATAAAATTGTTTGCTCATTAAAAAAATCTAAATTACATAAAACGTCCTTATTAATATGGGGGGCATCTTTCAAACCAAATACAGATGATATAAGAGAGTCTATTGCGATAAAATTAATAAAATATTTTGCAGGTAAGGTTGAGCATATTTATCTCTATGATCCTGTATCCAATAAGAATGCTTCTACAGAATTAGCAAATTATAAAAATATATCCTTTTGCGATGCGCAATATCAAAATATTGAACATTCACATGCGTTGATTCTTTGCACGGAATGGGAGAGCTTTAAAAAACCAAATTTAGTAAAACTAAAAATGCTTAAAGATAAAAAAATCTTTGATGGTAGAAATTTTTTAGATAAAGGTTCTATTACCAAGGCGGGCATTGACTATACCGGGATTGGTCTCTGAATTTAGTTTTTCTTGGGTTCAAGTCTAAACCAACTCATCAGTTCTCCCCTTCCTTCGGAGCACATCAACCATCTGTCAGAGTCACTATATTTTTTGAGGTCACTGAAATTTGAAAAATCTCTAATGCCAGTTTTCAATTCTGTCACATCAAAAAACTCTTGAGCTAGATTAATTAAATTTTGTTGTTTTTCATCACCATCATCAAAATGTAAGGCGTGAGATTCTATGATTAATGTAGAGTGCTTGAGTTTCTCAAAATCCTCTCTTTGAGAAAAGATATCAAACTCACCACCTTCGATATCCATTAAAATAAGACTAGACGATAATTCTTCTTGAGAAAAATCATCATAAAAATTTCTTTTTGCTTCCCCTCTAATCTCAATATATTCATCCACATTATTTAATTGTGCATTTTTTCTAATTTGATTTTGGCCCTCTTTAGCAATTTCATAGCACACTGATTTTTTAAAAGTTTTACTGATGACTCCACCAATTGCGTAGTATCCATCTGCGGCACCCACATCAATTAGCGTATTAAATTTACCTTTTTCTTTAGTGAGTGATTCCAAGACTTCCTGTTCGTAAAAACCATAAATCATACTTGGCCTATCAATTTTTCCCCACCAATCTCCTTTTGAGAGAAGCATACCTTTAAAGGGACCGTATTGAATTATTGAGCGATGCTTCTGATCAATTTGAAAGGCTAGTTCCATTCTTCTTTCATATATATAGCTATCTAGATCAGCCAAATTTAATTTCCTTATAAGAAAGGACAGCGAACGCTTGATAAAATTTAAAATCAAATCGTATCCTTTTTTAGAAAATGAAGTATCACTTTATATTAAGCTTCATTCCCAAGACTTCCAGGGAGCTTTATTATCATTGTAGAGATCGTTTAATAATTTCTTTTCTGCCAGCGTGTCCATTGGCTGCCAAAACCCAGGATGTTTATAAACGGCCAACTGATCTTCCTTCGTGATATTTTTTATCGGCTCCTCTTCCCATGAAATCAAATCACCATCAATGTAGTCTAAGACGGCAGGCTCTAAAACAAAAAACCCACCATTAATCCATGTTAATCCATTTTCAGGCTTTTCATTAAATTGTTTAACTGACTCACCCTCAGATGTAAGCACGCCAAACCTGCCTGGAGGACTTACGGCGGTAACAGTTGCAAGTTTGTTATTTTTTTGGTGAAGAGCGATTAGTTTTTTGATATCAATATCACCCACACCATCACCATAAGTAAATAAGAATGGTTCATCTGGATCAAGATAATCTTTAATACGTTTTAATCTACCGCCTGTCAGGGTAGAGTCTCCAGTATCTACACAGGTAACCTTCCAATTTTCTGCTGCAGATTTTTTGATTGTTGAAGTGTTTGCAGCTAGATCAAATTCCACATCCGCATTTCTAAGACTGTAATTTTGGAAATATTCTTTAATATAAATACCTTTATAGCCACAGCAAATTATGAAATCATTTAGGCCATACGAAGAAAAAATTTTCATGATATGCCATAGAATTGGCCTACCTCCAATCTCAACCATTGGCTTTGGCCTGTCGCGTGTCTCCTCTGAAAGCCTAGTACCGAGTCCGCCAGCTAATATAACTACTTTCATTTTAATAAGATTAGATTTTTGTATAATTTAGCTAATAAATTATATAGATTTTTAAATAAATTTGATGATTTTTAGCGCAACTTATCAATAAGCCAAGACCATTATTTTAATTGTTGAAGTTGTGAAGCTGTCTCAATGATTGAATCTAAAGCATTTTTTTGATTCCAAGAAAAAATTTCTTTTGATTTTTTGCTGCTTATTCTTCTTTTTCTGCCAATCATGCGACTGTCTGTAGAAAATCCTTTAATTAGAAAAAGTGATTTAATAAAAAAGTTTGGCCACGTAAATCTTGGCAAGTGATCAAAACCTTCTTCCCTCAATCGATTTACTATGTCTTTGACCCACAATGTTCTTTCGCAAAGGATTATCCTTTCTCCATCCAAGATATCTAATTCAAGAGTTTCGATATGAGCTCTTGCTACATCTCTGACATCTGTCCAACCAATATTTAAATTTACAATTCCTTTGGTTGTCCCATTAATTAATTTTAAGATAAATTGGTTTGATGTCCCAATATCTTCAGTAAGAGTAGGTCCGCTAACTGCAGAAGGAATAATAATTGATAATTTAATTGTATTTTCATGAGGTAAATTTTTTATAAAATTCCAAGCAGCTAACTCAGCAGCAATTTTACTTTTAGTATATGGGTCAATCCTTTGGTCCTCTATATCTGTCCAGTCACTTTCATCAAATTCTTTTTTTTCTTCACTGCACCCAGTTACAGCTGCTAAAGAGGAAGTCATTACTATTTTTTTAATATTTGATTGTGATGCAGCCCACAAAACTCTCTTAGTTCCCTCAACAGCAACTTTAACCATATCCTCATCATTATCTTCAGAGGAGGTTGGCGATGCAACATGCAAGACATATTGGCAGTCATGCATTGCTTCAATCCAATTTTTATCTTCAAGTAAATTTGCTTCAATCAATTCTAGGTTACTTATGTTGAGTCCATGTCTTGTCATTGAATCTAAAACTTCAGTAGCTCTATTTTTTAACCTTATAGTACCTTTAACTTTGTATCCATTTTCTAGAAGCTGCTTGATGCAATGTAAACCAATAAAACCTGTTGCCCCTGTTACTAATACTTTTTTCATAATCCGCTATCATAACTCACCTTGAAATTTTTATTGCACTGCGATTTTAATGTCATTGCCTTTCAATATTTGATATAGGTTAATTTCAGATACTATTTTTTTTATAGATACAAAACCACCTTATTTTATTTTTTAAAGAGGTATATAATTGAAAAAATTTTTATATTGAATTTTAATGAGATTATATTTTCTATTAGCTTTATTTTTTTGCGGGGCACAGATTCAAGCCATATATTCAGAGTCTCATATTGCTGGTGCAGATTGGAGTCATAGTTCCGGCAATTTCAATGGACATAGATATACAGATAATAATCAAATCACCCCATCAAATATCCATCATTTAAAACAAGTATGGGTTTATAAATCAGGGCATATACACCCAAATGATACCGTTCAGTCATCACCAATTTTTACTGGAACAAAAATTATTTCTTCAACTTCTTTTGGAGATGTTTATGCTCTTGATCCCTCAAGCGGGCAAGAGATTTGGAGAGTAAATTTAGGGCAATCAGCAGGAAGGAGGGGAATTACCTCTTACAATTCTGATACTTTAAAAATATTTGCCCCTTCAAGTCTCGGTGTAACAGAGTTAGATGAAGAGAGTGGCAATATTTCTCATGTATATGAAAGCGGTATAAGTTTAGTCGCACCTATTATTCATAACAACCAGGTAATAATTGCAACTTTATCCGACGGCATTAAATCTTATGATTTATTTAGCAAAGAACTTTTGTGGCACGTTGATCTGAAAAAAAATAATGTTGTGCCAAGAATATGGTCTGGATTTTCATTTAATAGTGATTTGGAAATGGTTTATGCTGTTACTGGTAGCTCTGATGGGCTTACAGGGCTCCAGAGAGGTATTGATGATTATTCTGTAAGCGTAATAGCAGTTGACATCAATTCAGGAGACATGGTTTGGAGCTTCCAACATATTCAAAAGGATGTATGGGATTTGGATTTGGTTGGAAACCCAATTCTATTTAAATTTAGTCATTTAGATAAAGAGTATGATGCCCTGGTAGCCTTAACTAAAACAGGTGATGTGCTTTTGTTGGATGCTAAAAATGGAACTCCTATATTTAAGGAGTCTTTTGAATATATTCCAGTGCCTCAATCAAGTCTCAAGGGAGAAATATTATCCAAATTTCAAAAGCGCTTTTTAAGGCCTGAGCCTTTTTCTAATACCGTATTGGATCCTGAAACCGATTTCAGTCATCTAAATCAAGATAATGCTAAATATGTTAATGCGAAGCTTCGCAATTCAAGATTTGGTTTTTTTATTCCCCCATCTGTAGATTATGATGTAGTTTTCTATGGGCTGCATGGAGGCGCTGAATGGCCTGGAGGTGCTATAGATTTATCTGACTTAGAAGAGCCTAAATTGATTGTTCCTCACAACAGAGACCCATGGATATTAAGAGCTTTCTATGACGATAAATTGTATAGATTAACCTACAAAATTATTTCAAGGATCCAGTCTTTATCGAAACCCTCATCAGGATATGAAACTCCCTGGACAGCATTTCAATCTCCTCAGGTAGAAATGGCTGATAAAGTTTTTTCTTACCTGCCAACTACTCCCAATAATACTATGTATTCTCAGCAATGCTCATCCTGCCACGGTTCTTCTAGGCAAGGAACATATCAAACCGAAGGAGAGGGGGATAAAATATTCCCTCCTTTAGTTGGTTTGAAGTTTACCGATAAATGGAATTCTGTTACTGATAGCGAGTCCCTAATCAGTCTCCATAATGAGTTTGAAATTGATTTGAAAATCCAAGATCAAGACTATCAAGAAATGATGGATCAATTTCATAGGTATGATAAGAAACTTAAGAAATTTAACCTTCTTGGTTATAGCTCTTCGTGGCAAATCCTTTTAGACAAAGATGGTTACCCAGCCTCAAAACCACCATGGGGGTTCATATCAAAAATTAATTTAAATACTGGACTTCCAGATTGGAAGATCCCTTTTGGATCAAGAGTTGATGATAATGGAGTGCTGATTGCAAAAGGTGACATAAACTTTGGCGGTGTTCTTGTATCGAAAGCAGGAATAATATTTGCAACTGGCACGCCTGATGAGCTCATTTATGCCTATGACTCAAATACTGGTAATAAGATTTGGGATTATAAATTACCACATACTGGTTCTGCCCCTCCGGCATCTTTTATATATAAGGGTTGCCAGCTTATAGTGACACAAGCTTCTGGCGGTAGGTTTGTAGGTTATCAATCTATCGGAGATTCCTTGGTAGCATTTAAATTAGAAAGCTGCACTTTTGGAAAATAAAAATAAAAATTTCTTAAATTTATCCCCATTTTTTAATCTAGAAGTTGTTATAATTACACTCAAAATTAAGGAGTTAGTATGTCAGAATATATAAGAGTGCCCTATGGTTGCTCCGTTCATGGTGAAGAAGAGATCCAAGCAGTTGTTGAGGTCCTTCAAACTTCCACTCAAATGTCGGTCAAGGTCAAAGAGTTTGAAGAAAAGATTGCAAAATTATTTGCCCATAAGCATGGCATTATGACTAACTCTGGCTCTTCTGCTTTATATTTATTAATAGAGTCATTTGGTTTACCAGAGGGAAGCGAGGTTATCACTCCTACTTTAACATTTGCTACTACAGTGGGCTGCTTGGTAAAAAATAATCTTAAGCCTCACTTTGTGGATGTGGGATATGATACTTTTTGTGCCGATTTTGAGAATATTAAATCAGCAATTAACCCCAATACTTCTGCGATTCTTGCACCAGACTTAATGGGAAATGTTTGTGAATGGGATAAAATTCACTCATTGGCTAAAGAGCACAACATTAAAGTAATTATTGATTCTGCAGATACTCTAGGGGCTACACTGGATGGTGTATCTACTGGCGAGTACGCTGATGCAGCAATTACTAGCTTTTATGGTTCTCATGTTATCAACGGAGCAGGTAATGGGGGTATGTTAATTACTTCTGATGATAAGGTGATGGAGAAATCTCGCTTACTCAGATCATGGGGTAGGTCATCATCATTATTTAGTGACAATGAGGCGATTGAAAATAGATTCAATGTTAATTTACATGGAGTTAAATACGATGCTAAATTTGTTTTTGAACAAATAGGTTATCAGCTTGAGCCTTCTGAGATGAGTGCAGCATTTGCATTAGTTCAGTTGAAAAAATTAGAACTAAATATTCAGAATAGAATTAATAATTTTAATGCTAATACTAATTTTTTCTCTGACCCTCGGTACAAGGATTTCTTTATATTGCCAAATCAAAATCCAAGATCACGAAGTGGTTGGCTTGCATACCCAATGATTGTTAAAGAAGATGCGCCTTTCACTAGAACTGATATGCAAATTTTCCTTGAGAAAAGAAATATTCAAACAAGGGTAATATTTACTGGCAATATTCTCAGACAACCAGGCTTTAAAGATATAGATTGTATTGGTTCTGCTGATGATTTTAAAAATGCAGATAATGCAATGAGAGGAGGAATTTTATTAGCTCTTCATCATGGCTTAACGCAAGAAATGCAGGAACATTTTTTTGATTCCTCGGGTAAGTTTTTAGATGCTTATTGCTGATCCTGAAGTATTTTTTAGTTCATTAAAACTGGTTCTATAAATGAATCAAGCACATGATCCTGCTTTATCAATTTGCGTTCCAACTTACAATAGAAAAAACTTCCTAGAAAATATTGTCTCGCAGTTAATTGAATTAGTGGAGCTCCATGAATTTAATATTGAAGTATGTATTGTAGATAATTGCTCAACTGACGACACGTGGTCATATTTAAGAGAAGTTACAGAAAATAAGGATTATATATCCATTAAGACTCTCTCTAAAAATATAGGAGGAAATAGAAATCTAATTGATGTCACTTCAATGGCTTCTTCAAAATGGATCTTAGTTGTTGGCGATGACGATATGATGATTAAGGAAGGCCTCTCTAATCTCCTGGCAATTTTGCCAACATTAGATGAGGTAGATTACATTTTGATCAACACCCAGATAGATGATCATACAAACTTGCTTAATCTAAATCATGGATTTCAAAATCTTAAAAGTCTTAAAAAGAGTTTAATTCATTCTATAAATGAATATGGTTTTTGTGGATCACATTTGATGAGTAGAGAAGTGGCACAAAATCAGCGAGCTAGGAAATATGAAGAGCTTAGAACTTGGCCAGCTTTTGGAACTTTTATCAATAATGCATTTCCATTAGGCAAAAAAATTTATTTCTTTGAGACCGCGGTAGTTTGGCAGAATACAACTGGACAGAATATGACTTGGCAGCCGACAGACTGGTTTAAACTGATGGTCAGAATGCAGAATGTCTTTTTAATTAATATGGGCGATCATCTAGATACCATTTTTAAAAAACAAGTAATTAAAAATAATATTTCAACTGTTTTATTTTTAAAAAGCTTCTATAGGTCTTTAGTTTACTCAAGAAGTGAAACTCTAGCTGTTCTCGAAAGTGAAGAGTATCTAAATTTAATACAAGTTATTCCTTGGCACTCACGATTCAGAAATAATATTGTTATATTCTTTATAAAAATTATCCCAAATCTAGTAACTTTTTTTATTATTAAAAGAATTTTGAGAAAAAATTTAGATGATTATATTTATACTGGAGATCTAGATGAGAAAGATGGCATAAGCCGAGACCCGTTAATACTAACTGAAAGTAATGAAAAGCAATGAATAGCAAATTTTGGAAAGATAAGAGAGTTCTGGTAACTGGTCACAGCGGCTTTAAAGGGTCCTGGCTTTCAATGATACCGCATGCTATGGGCGCAGAAATACTAGGTATTTCGAAAGAATCTTTAAATAATAACTCAGAATTATTTAGCGCTTTAGATATTAAAAATTTAGTTGATTCTCATGATGAGGATATTCGTGATTCTATAAAAATTAATAAAATCATTGCTGATCCCAAAGTAATTTTTAGTTCATTAAAACTGGTTCTATAAATGAATCAAGCACATGATCCTGCTTTATCAATTTGCGTTCCAACTTACAATAGAAAAAACTTCCTAGAAAATATTGTCTCGCAGTTAATTGAATTAGT
>Ga0209709_10002090_pt1 | contig 17765 bp, 19 predicted proteins | sample ArcticOcean_MG_C_2_FD_187435 | JGI IMG/M metagenome (GOLD analysis project Ga0209709, IMG submission 187435) | Marine microbial communities from western Arctic Ocean - ArcticOcean_MG_CB4_136 (SPAdes) (version 2) | ecosystem: Environmental > Aquatic > Marine > Oceanic | place: Arctic Ocean... | reverse complement strand
TTCCAATAATTACGTTATGAGCTATATGCACAAGGTTATCAATTTTGACCCCACTATGAATCTCTGTATTGTCGATGGTCCCTCTATCTATTGTTGTGTTGGCTCCAATAGAAACATTATCACCAATTAACACGCTACCAAGATGTGCAATACTATACCATTGGTTGTTTATATCTCTAGCATTTCCAAAGCCTTCTGAGCCTATTATTGCTCCAGATGAGATGACACATTTTTTACCAATTTGACACCCTTTTTGAATCGTTACATTGGATTCAATCAATGAGTTAACGCCAATGGTTACGCCATCTTCAATAACACAATTTGCCCCAATAGATGTGTTTTCACCAATAGTTACGTTTTCACCAATAATACAACCTAGTGCAATATTAACGTTGCTATAAGAGTTTATTCTTTCAGATGTGGTTTGGAGGTGGTTAGTATTTTGAGGTTGCTTAAATTTATGCGTTAATATTGAATAGGCCAAATAAACATTTTCAACTAACAAGGTATTAGTTTTGCAATGCTCAATAAGGTTTTTATCAATAATGACAGCGCCAGCATTAGAGTCGATTAGAGATTTTTTATATTTCTTACTTACTGCGTAAGAAATTTGATCTGAGTTAGCACCGATTAGGGTGTTAATTCCTGAAATTTTTTTAGAAGAATCGCCCAATAAGGTGGCGTCTATTAATGTTGCTATTTCATCCAGGGTTAATTTCATGGTGAGAGCTTTTGAATTCTCTCAATTACTTTGCTAGTGATATTTACTTCATCACTTACAAATGCCGCATTCTCATACAAAATAAGATCGTAGTTTTCGGAGATTGCAATATCATTGATTGTGCTGTTTATTAATAGTTCAATTTTTTGTAGTAGTTCGATTTTTTTATTATTCATCGTTTCCTGCCAAAATTCAGTTTCTTTCTTAAAGCTTTCTTCAAGTGAAGCAAGTTTAGATAACTCTATTTGAAGGTTATCTTTTTTTTCAGATTTATTAATAGTGTTAATTTTCTCTCTAAGAAGCTCAATGTGCTTAAATAAATCTAGTAATTCTTGTTTTTTTGGTTCAAATTCTTTAGATATTTCATCTACACTTTGCTGATATTGAGGCAAATTATTGACAATTTTTTGGGTATCAATGTAGCCTATTTTTACTGTTTCAGACCATGCAGAAAAAGACAGTAATGCTAAACAAGATATAACTAAGATCCTCATGAGGATCTTAGAAGCCAGTCCCTATAGACAGTCCAAAGTCCTCAATAATATCACCAGACTTTTTAAGAATTGGAGTTGATATGAATCCTCCAATTGATCCAATTGGACTGAGATATGCAAATCCAAATCCTGCAGACATTCTTATATCTCCAAGCTTAATATTTGAACTTTTTTCATAGATATTTCCTGCATCAATAAATGCGCTCATCCTCATTTTTTCATTATCTTCAAAGAAAAAAGCAGGCGTTATAAGATTGGCACTACCAAGTATTGATATTTCACCACCTTTGGCTTTTCCATTTGGATAAAGTGGTCCAAGCGTTTTATTTCCAAATCCTCTAACAGATCCAGCTCCTCCTCCAAAATGACGTTTATAGAAGGGCAGCTCTTTACTGCCGTAGCCTTTTGATAAATTAACATTACCTGAAAGTTTTAATGTCGTTGAAGTATTAATAGGGGTGTAACTCTTATGATCAGCACTTATGTTGAAATACTTGTAATCTCCAAGGGGAAGAGATACACCTAAATTCAATGACGTATTTTCACCTTCTGTTGGGTACATATAGTTATTTAGTGTATTTTTACTCCAACTAACATTTGCCTTAAATTCATCATTGCTTTTTGTAGCGCACTGGCTTGATTCATATCCCGATCCTGCAAAAAGTGTACTACATTTAATATCATTTTTTGAATACTCTAAGCTACCGTTTATTCTAGTGTTGTCACTAAGGGGTAGGCCATACCCAAAACTAACACCAGTAGAATCAATTTCATAGGAGTTCGCTGCTATATCATCATTATCAATTTCACTTTTGAAGGCGCCAATGCTGACACTATGACCTTCATCATTAAAGTTTGGATTCATAAAGTAAAAGCTAACTTTATTAAATGACTCTGAAATCTTTAGTTCGGCATTAAGTGTGTTTCCAGATCCAAATATATTTTTCTCTTGTATTCCAGCACCAAAAGAAACTCCATAATTGTTGCTGTGACTCATTGAGAAGCTTAATGAACCAGTTTGAGTCTCTTCTACATTGAAGTTAATGTCAATCTTGTCACTCATACCTTCAACTTCAGAAGTTGAAATTTGAACATCTGAGAAGTATCCAAGTCGTCTTAAAGTTAGCAAAGAGTCTTTAAGCTTGCTTCTAGAATATAAACCACCCTCTGAAATTCCAATTTCCCTTCTAATTACTTCATCTTGTGTACGTGTATTTCCTGAAATTGTTATTCTATTTAGATATGTTTTTTTGTTTAAGGATATTTCAAAACTAATATTAACAGAATCTAAAAACTCTGAGGTGATAGGGTTGACTTCTACAAAGGCATAACCTTGATCAGCATATAGGTCTGTGAGAGTTTGAATATCAGTAATAATCAAATTTCGATTGAAAACATCACCCTTATCCATAGAGATAGTATTATTAAGGTCATTAAGGCTTACATTTCCCAATTCTCCTTTAAATGATACGTCTCCAAGCTTGTATTGAATTCCTTCAGTTACTTCAATATCAATAGAAAGTTTCTCTTTGTTTTCGTCAAGAGTAGAGTTAACGTTAACAATCCTAAAGTCTAAATAGCCAGAATCAAAATATGTTTGTGTCATTAGGTCCAGTCCACTTCTTAATTTAGAATCATTGAAGTCATTTTTATTTGTGAAATAATTCATTAGAGCCATATCAGCCTCACCAATTTTAAATAATTTCAATAACTTCTTTTCTGAGATTTTTTCAGACCCTGAAATGCCAAATGAATCTATAGTTGCGCGCTTTCCCTGGTCAATAGAGAGATCTACTCCTATTCTATTTTGAACATCTAGTTCAGTATTAGGCGTTATTGAAACATTGTAATAACCAGATCCAGCATATTTAGTTTCTAAAAGCAAAATAAATTCTTCAAGCTTTCTTTCTGTGTAAACACTCCCTGTAGAAAGTTCATTGTCCTCTATGAATTCATTCAATTGTTCAGATGTTAAGTGGAGTTTTTCCCCTTTTAGCCAGGCCGATAAACCCTTGTCAGAAGTTAATTTAATGTCAAAATACTTAATATTGGGGTTCTCTTTTAGCGTTATATTAAGTGAGTTTTCATTTTTAATAATACTAATGTTTTCGAATAGAGCGGTTTTAAAAAGTGAGTCAATAATTTGATCACTATCGTATGGCGAAAAGTTTTGACCAATTTTGAAGGGCAATATTTCTAACAATGTACTTTCAGAGGTATTATTTAGACCAATAAAGTTAATTTTATCGATTGGGTTTGAGTGGGCTTGTGTTGTAAAAAATAAGAAAAGAAGCGCTGAAAACTGAATAAATTTATTTTTCATTTTTTTTACCTAAAGTAGTTAATTTATTATTTATATAAATTGTACTGAATATACACAAATAGACTTATTTGTAATTTTAACAAAATTACCAGCCATATTGTCAAACTAACGCTAAAAATTCTAATATTAGCGTTCTGAGGCTAAATTTTAACTTCATGATAATTTTTACTATCATTCTTGTCTTTAACTCGATTGCAGTAGTCCAGCCAAAGCTCATCTTTTTGACTGCCGAGTTTATACAAGTGGCTCCATGAATATATTCCAGTGGTATGGCCATCGCTATAATGAATTGCAATTGCATAATTTCCCATAGGAACAAGCGTTTGAATAGTGACATCTTGCTTGCCTAACTGCAGTGTTTCTTGTCCAGGGCCGTGCCCTTGTACCTCTGCAGATGGAGAGTAAACCCTTAGATACTCACTAGTCATAGAAAAATCAGTATCGTCAAATGTTACCGTAAGTAGCTTTTTGTCCTTACTAAGCGTTATATTACTTGGAGTGTTCATTGTTTTTATAAATTAAAGTATTGTGTAGATTTTAGCATAGCAGTATCTAAATAAAGCATGATACAAAAGGTTAAAATACAATCATGATATATTTTACAAAAATGCACGGCCTTGGAAATGACTTCGCAGTTATTGACAATATTGATGGTGACGTTAGTTTGTCAACTGATGAAATTCGCAAACTATCTGATCGTCGTTTTGGTATTGGCTTTGATCAGCTACTTATGGTTGAGAGCTCGACTTCTAAAGATGCTGACTTTCGTTATGTAATTTTTAATGCTGATGGCTCTGAAGTTAACCAATGCGGGAATGGCGCAAGGTGTTTTGCGCTTTATGTCCAGAAAAAAAATCTGTCTTATAAAAACCCACTTTCTGTTGAAACTAATGCAGGCATTATGACTTTGACAATTAACAGCGATGATTCTGTTCGAGTTGAGATGGGGGAGCCAAACTTTCTTCCATCAAAAATTCCCCTTAATATCAATGAAACTACTTCAGAGTATATGGTTGAGGGTTTTAAGGTTGGCGCTTTATCTATTGGCAACCCACATGCAGTTTTGATTTTAGATGACATAACTGACATTAATTCAACTGCCTTAAAGATTCAGTCTTCTAAAAACTTTCCTGAAGGTGTTAATGTTGGATTTATGAAGATTTTAAGTAAAGATGAAGTTCAATTAAGGGTTGTTGAAAGAGGCGTTGGTGAGACACTTGCTTGTGGCTCAGGAGCTTGTGCAGCAGTGATTCATGGCGTTAGGCTTGGAATGCTTAATTCAAAAGTAAAGGTTCATTTGAATGGCGGAGATGCGATGGTTGAGTATGACGGAAGAAAAGTTTACCTTAGCGGTCCTGGAGAGTTTGTTTATGAAGGTTCAATTAATCTTAGAAGTGCGCCATCCTAACTAATTTCTAATGATTTTTGTGAAATATAATTATGATTTGTTAAATCATAAGCTGTAAGTCTATCACCCCAAACGCACCCATGATCTAGAGGATAGATATTTTTAGTGCTGACATTTTTCAGAGATGACCAATGCCCAAAAAATATCTCTTCATCAGCCATTAGGCGGTTTGAATGCAAAAACCAGGCTGCAAAGTTTTTAGGGTTTTGGTCAAGATTTAACTTGTGCTCAAATTCAAGCTCGCCATCCTCTTTGCAAAACCTCATTCTCATTAAGGCATTTATTGTGTAACGAGAAGCCTCTTCATTAGAAAGATTATTAGACCACTTGTTTGGATAGTTCCCATACATTTTGGATAAAAATTCACTTGCATTGTTAGATTGAAGATTTTTATGCACTATTTCTGCATTTTGCATAACATCTGACTTGCCCCATTGAGGCGGAACACCCGCATGAACAAAAAGTGCATCTTTATGCACAATTACAAGCTTCCTTGAAAGAAGATAGTCAAGTAAAGTGGTTTTGTCAGGTGCTGTTAATATATCTAAAAATGTGTCATTTTTGTTAGGCATGCGCTCAGTTAAAGCGCAAACCAGCAAATGAAAATCATGGTTTCCTAACACCATATCCATGTTGTCTTGATTTGACTCAATAAAACGAAGCGTTTCAAGTGAATTGCTGCCTCGATTAACTACATCCCCTAGAAAGTACAATCGATCTCTATCAATACTGAAATTGATTTTATTTAAAAGCGCTGTAAGGCTTTTAAAGCAGCCCTGAACGTCACCAATGGCATAGTCCATAAGAAGAGCCTAATGAAGCGTGTAAGGTTCGCTTAATGTAAACTCAGGAATTACTGCATCAAACCTTTGCCCTTGGTCACTAATCATCCCGTAAGAGCCTTTCATAGTGCCTGTTTCTGTACTAATTACTGCGCCAGAACTGTATTTAAAGCTTTCCCCAGGAGAAAGATGAGGCTGCTGACCAATGACGCCTTCTCCAATGACCTCTTCAGTCTCTCCAGATTCATCTTGGATAAGCCAGCGCCTTGTTCTTAGTTGAGCTCCAGTCTCTCCATTATTTGTAATGGTAATAGTATAAGCATAAGCATATTTGCTGCTGACCAGGTTAGACTGCTCGGGTAAGTAGGTTACTTCTACGTTTACTTCAATTTTGTTTTTCATAGTCATTCATTAGGGTTACAAAGTTTTCAGTGCTAAGCATTTCAGCTCTTTGAGATAAGTCAATTTCAGTTTGTGATTGATTTAATACCGATTTTAAACAATTTTTTAGTGTTTTTCTTCGCTGAGAGAAGGCAAGTTTTACTATTTCCTCTAAAGGCTTTGAATTTTTAACTAGGGGCTGTTCTCTCGTTTTCAGATAAAGTATAGCAGATTCAATTTTTGGCTGAGGCTCGAAAGATTCTTTTGGGACAACAAACATTAATTCAACCTCATAAAAAGCTTGCATCATAACGCTAAGACGCCCATAAATCTTATTTCCTGGAGAGGCAACTATTCTATCAACCACCTCTTTTTGAAGCATAAAAGTCATATCAATAATCTGCTTTCTATAGTCAAGTAGATGAAACAATAAAGGAGAGGAAATATTGTATGGAAGGTTTCCAATTACCCTAAGTTTATTAGGAATTTGACTAAAATCAAATGTTAGTGCGTCTGCCTGATAAATGGTTAATTTTTCTTGTTCTTTTGACTTAAGCATAGAGACTAAGTCTCGATCAATCTCAATGACGCTTAGATGATCTAAGTACTCTATTATAGGAAAAGTAATCGCTCCTTTTCCTGGCCCAATTTCAATAATACTGTCATCATTTTTTGGAGATATTGTAGAAATAATTTGGTTGATAATTCGATGATCAACTAAAAAGTTTTGTCCAAATCTTTTTCTAGGCTGGTGACGCATTGTTAGTTAAAGTCTTGAAGTAGGATAGCGCTGTATTAAAACTACCTAGGCTAATATTTCCAGTACCTGCTAAATCTAAAGCTGTCCCGTGATCAACAGAAGTGCGGATAAAAGGAAGGCCTAAGGTTATATTTGCTGCATTTTTAAAGCCTTTTGCTTTTAATACAGGCAAGCCTTGATCATGGTACATTGCTAGGACTACATCAATATTTTTTAACGAGTCTGGCGTAAAGGCAGTGTCTGCTGGAACTGGTCCAATAAGATTAATACCACTCTTCTTAAGTGAATTTAAAGCAGGAATAATTGTTATTAACTCTTCATTCCCAAGATATCCATTTTCACCCGCATGCGGGTTCAGCCCGCAAACAAGAATTGATGGATCTTCCACACCTAGGTATTTAAAATCATTGTTAATTATGGTGATGACTTTTATAAGTGATTCTTTTGTAATGTTTTTAGATACGTCTTTTAGAGCAAGATGAGTAGTAGCAAGAGCAACTTTAAGTTGATCTGTTGCAAGAAGCATTACAGTTTTAGGAGTTTGCGTTAAATCAGCAAGGTATTCAGTATGACCAATAAATTCAATTCCAGATTGATTAATGACAGCTTTATTAATTGGACCAGTCAACATGCCACTACAGTTTTTATTAACACAGTCAGTAGTTGCATGCCTAATCAATGATAATACATAATCTGAATTATCAGGGTTTAGCTCGCCTGGCTTAACTCTAGTGCTTGTCTTTATAGGAAAAATGCTTAATTCATTGGCTTTCCTGGTCTTACCTTCCATTAATGTAATAGGTAAGTTAAGAAGCTTTGCTCGATTAATTAATACATCAGGATCGCCATAAACTAGCAAATCTTCATTCCTGTCTTTTTGAGCATATATAAGGGCGATATCAGGACCAATTCCAGATGGCTCGCCAGAAGTGAATGCAATAGACATAATTAAATTAGTTTAATTTGGCTGAAGTAAATACAGTAAGGGTTGCTACTGAGCCAGATAGAATCATTCCCCATAGAATATCTGCGACCACTAGTTTGAGGCTAAAGATATTCATAGTTGCGTAAATGGTTAAGTCGTATGTTCCATAAGTTACTAGTCCATAAAAAGCACCAATCATAAAGACATTTAAAAGCGTATTGCTAAGATTGGGATTAATAACAAAGAAAATTAAGCCTAATAAGAAGATTATATAAAACATGATTGCAGGTGCAATTTTAAGTTCCATAAGAGATGCAACCTCTTGTTTGTACATTGGCGTTGCAACAAAATATATCCAAAACACATCAATGATGCAAAAAAATGCTAGAGCTATAAAGAATGTTTTAATCATAATATTATTATACTTTTTATCAAATTAAATAGTTATAAAAATCAAAGAATGAGTTCTTAAATTTACAAGTTTTTATGAAACAAGCTCGCCTTTTGCTTGAAGGTCTGCGTGGTAAGAAGACCTAACCATAGGGCCGCTTGCAACTTGAGTAAAGCCAAGATCATCTGCTATTTTTTTATATTTTTGAAACTGTTCTGGCGTAATATATTCCTCAACTGCAAGGTGGTGTTTGCTTGGCTGCAGATATTGACCTAACGTTAACATATCAACATCATGAGATCTTAAGTCCTTTAGAACGTCAATCACTTGCCTTTCAGTTTCACCAACACCAAGCATAAGACCTGATTTTGTTTTAACTGATGGATGCTTTTCTTTAAAACTTTTAAGAAGGTCTAGCGACTGCTCATAGTCTGAGCCAGGGCGAACTTTGGGATAAAGACTAGGCACTGTCTCTAAGTTATGATTAAAAACATCGGGAGGGCAGTCTTTAAAAATATCCAGAGCTTTTTCAACCCTTCCTCTAAAATCAGGCGTTAAAATTTCAATTTTTACATTAGGAGTTTTAATTCTAATAGCGTCTATACACTCTTTGAAATGACCCGCACCTCCATCCCTCAAATCATCTCGATCAACAGAGGTAATAACAACATACTTCAGTGACATTTTAGAAATAGTGTCGGCTAAGTGAAGTGGCTCATTTTTATCTAAGGTTTTTGGTCTCCCATGAGCAACATCACAAAAAGGGCATCTTCTGGTACATATTTGACCCATAATCATAAATGTAGCGGTGCCATGGTTAAAGCATTCACTAAGGTTGGGGCACTGAGCCTCCTCACAAACTGTAAATAACTCTTGACTCCTTAATGTTTTTTTAAGTTCATTAACTTTTTTAGAGCCTGAATGTCTAATTCTTATCCAGCTTGGTTTTTTTAATGGCTTTCTCTCAGAATCAGGCTTAATCTTAAGTCTGCTAATTTTAGATTCGCCTTTAAGTGCTTTAATTTCAAGTTCTTGTGACATAGTTCTTTAGATAGTTAGATAAGTTTAGTTTGATGTCATAAATATTGAGTGCATTATCCGTTAGATTGGACATTTGAGTAACATTTAAATCACTATAACCACAAGGGTTAATTAGCATATAAGGCGCAAGATTCATATCAATATTTAGGCTTAAACCGTGATAAGTTCTGCCTTGTTTAACTTTTAGGCCTAGTGCTGCAATTTTTGAGCCGTCAACATAAACTCCAGGGGCTCCTGAAATTTTATGAGCCTGAATGGAATAATCAGCTAATAAATCAATTATTGATTGCTCAATAAGAGATACCATTTTTTTAATTCCAATCCCTAGTCTTTTGATGTCAATCAGGCAGTAAATTATTAATTGACCTGGGCCATGGTAGGTTATTTGTCCGCCTCTATCAGACTGCACTACTAATATCTCAGTTTTCTTGAGAAGATGTTCTGGCTTTCCAGATAATCCTTGCGTGAATACACTGTTGTGCTCTAATAGCCATAATTCATCGGGAGTTTCGATATCCCTAGCTTCGGTAAAAGATTTCATTTCATCCCATGTTTGAATGTAATCTGTAAGGCCTTTATCGCGTATTTCAAGCATCAGATTTTATAAAAGATAGGAAACCAAAGGGGAGGCTTGTAGCTCATGATTGATAGCATCAAGTTGTTTTCGACTTGTTGCAATAATCCTTATAGTTATTGAAACATATTTACCCTTAGAGCTTTTCTTTATAGTGATTTGATTGTCATGAAGCTGACCAATATGACTTTCAACTATAGCGCAAACAGCTTGCTTTAAGTCAGGCTGATTTAACCCAAAAATCTTAATTGGGTAGTCACAGGGAAATTTAAAAATATCATCATTATCTTTACTCACAATTGAAATTTTACCCATTAAAGTTACTCGTACTTAATTGTTAAGAATAAAATATAATTCTAATATTAAAAATATAAAAGGACTTCCAATGATAGATGACTTAACTCCTAAAGAATTTCAAAATTATCTGAGTAATAATGACACTGTTCTTGTTGATGTTAGGGAGAAATGGGAGTTAGATCTGTGCAAGATTGAGGGAGCAGTACACTGCCCCATGAGTACTATTGCAGAGTCATTTTCTAACCTTAACCCTGATGACAACATTGCAGTTTATTGTCACCATGGAATGCGTTCAATGCAGGTTGCAAACTTTTTAGTTTCAAAAGGCTTTCAATCTCTAGTCAATCTTCAAGGTGGAATTGATGCATGGTCTAGAGAAATTGACCCTTCAGTTGATAGATACTAAGCTTTTATTCTAAGTTATTAGTGATTAACCGTCTATAATTTATTTATTCCTTGATGCAGCAAAAAATTATGAATCAAATTGAGCAAATGTTTACCCTTCAAAAGCAATTAAATGATGAGACAAATGGCGAGGTATGGCTAACTGGAATCACTAGAGAGAATAGAAAAATTTCTTGGTATCGAGGGATTTATATGGAGGTAGCGGAGGCAATCGACTCTTTTAATTGGAAACACTGGAAAAATATTAATGACCAGCCAGACTGGGACAATATTAGAGTGGAATTGGTTGATATTTGGCATTTTGTAATGTCTGAATCTATACGTATTGGTGATCAAGATTACGCAAACAAATTTTTAAAGCTTCAGCCTGAGGGTGGTTTTGATGTTGATATTTTGGTTGGCTCTTTAGAGGAGATGTTGAGCTTGTCAGTTGCGTCAAGTATTAATCCAAAGACTAATAATATTCGTAAAATTATTGACTTATTTTTCACGATAATCTCTCATTTAGATATAGATATAGAAAATTTATACAAACGTTATGTTGTTAAAAATCAGTTAAATACCTTTAGGCAACAAAATGGTTACAAAGATGGCTCATATATTAAGAATTGGGGTGGCGTTGAAGATAATGTAGTTGCATTTGAAATTATGGATTTAAATCCAACAATTACGCCATTCGATCTTTATAAAAAGTTAGATTCAAAATATTCTACAATTAAATAATTATGAAAACCAATCTAACTTCCTCTTCAGTGAAGCTCACTGAGTTTAGCCATGGCGCTGGCTGTGGCTGTAAAATTTCACCTAAACTGTTAAAAGAAATTTTAGGTACAAATATTAGTAGTTTTGTAGATCCAAACTTATTAGTAGGCAATGAGTCAAGTGATGATGCTGCAGTCTTTGATTTAGGAGATGGTAGGGCGCTTATTAGTACGACAGACTTTTTTATGCCAATCGTGGATGACCCTTTTGATTTTGGGATGATTGCTGGAAGTAATGCTTTAAGTGATGTCTATGCAATGGGAGGGAAGCCGCTTATGGCAATAGCAATATTTGGCTGGCCTATTAATAAACTCTCCGCAGATATTGGTGCAAAGGTAATAGAAGGCGGCCGTGAAATTTGCAGCCGTGCGGGAATTACTTTAGCAGGAGGACATAGTATTGACTCTCCAGAGCCAATATTTGGTCTTTCTGTTTCTGGAATTGTTGATATTGATGAACTAAAAAAAAATACAAGTGCTCAAGTTGGTGATACTATTTTTTTAACAAAACCCCTAGGAATTGGGGTTTTGTCCACAGCGCAAAAAATGAAAATAGTAAGTGCTGATGATCACATTATGGCTGTAAAGCAAATGTGTGAACTAAATGATATTGGCTCTAAAGTAGCTAAAATTTCAGGCGTTAATGCAGTCACTGACGTTACTGGTTTCGGTTTGGCAGGTCATTTGCTAGAGGTATGCAGAGGTAGTAATGTTTCTGCAGAAATATTTTTTGATAAATTACCATTATTGCCAAATATTGTGAAATATATTGATAAAGGTTGTGTTCCAGGAGGCACCGAAAGAAATTTTGATAGTTATGGTGAGTCTATTAGTAATCTATCTGATTTAGAAAAATCAATCATTTGTGATCCACAAACCAGTGGAGGCTTACTGGTGACGGTTTCAAAAAAGGCTATGCCAGAGTTTGATAAACTGATAACTGCTAATAATATGAATCTGAAGCCAATTGGAAAAATTATTAAAACTAGTGGTAACTCTGAAACTATTGTCTTAAGATGAGTGAGCTCGAAGAAATTGATAATTTCTCTCAAATTTTTAAAGAAAATACTCCCTTACTCGACATTAGAGCGCCCATTGAATTTGCTGATGGATCTTTCCCAAGTGCATTAAACCACCCTCTAATGACCGATGAGGAAAGGCATCAAATTGGTATTTGCTATAAAGATAAAGGTCAAGAGTCAGCAATTAAGCTAGGTCATGAGCTCGTAAAAGGCCCACTAAAAGAGCAAAGAATAGGTAATTGGCTCAATTTTGTTAATAAACATCCATCAGGGGCCCTTTATTGTTTTAGAGGTGGATTGCGCTCAAAAATCGCTCAAGAGTGGATTTATGAACAATCAGGAATTTCATTTCCTCGAATAAAGGGAGGCTATAAAGCTTTAAGGTCATTTCTTATTGATGAGATGAGTCGAATTACAAATGAAAAGAGGCTCTTAGTTTTAGGCGGTCAAACGGGTTGCGGTAAAACATTGTTATTAAATGAGCTTGATAACAGTATAGATCTAGAAGGATTTGCTAATCATAGAGGGTCTGCTTTTGGTAATGATGTAACTCCACAGCCCAGACAAATTGACTTTGAAAATAAGCTAACAATAGAGTTAATTAAGAAGGAAATTTTTAACGTATTTTTAATAGAAGATGAGGGTAATAATATTGGCATGATTCACATACCGGATGTTATAAAAAATAAAGCGCGACAGTCCGATATTATTATCTTAAGTGCTAGTCTTGAAGAGAGATTAAGTATTAGTTTAAAATCTTATGTTATTGATATGACTCAAAAATTTAGAGATTTACATGGTGAGTTTGGATTTGAGAAGTATTCAAACTATTGGCTAAATAGCCTCTCCAAAATCCAAAAAAGATTAGGTGGAGATAGATATAAAATTCTTTTAAAGCAATTAAATTTAGCACTAATTAATCATCAAAAAAACGAAGATTTAAGTGATTATCTGCCTCTTATTGAGTCGCTTTTAGTTGATTATTATGATCCAATGTATAACTATCAAATTGAACAGAAAAAACAAAGAATAGTTTTTAAAGGCGACTATAAAGAAGTCACTAGTTATCTTAAAGAAAGTTAAGTTTTAGTAGTTACTACGATGTCTGTTATAGGCCTGGATTGACAAGCAAGTATTTCACCTTGAGATAAAGGGACTAGACATTCTTGATGAATTACATCACCTTTGACTAATTTTAGTATGCAGCTCCCACAATGTCCCTGCCTGCAACTGAAATTTACTAAAACATTATTAGCTTCAAGCTCAGTTAGTATTGAATCATCACCATATACATAGAGTGACTCAGTTTTTCCATTTATATTATCAACATCAATTCTAAACATTTAGTAAGTAGCACTTAGAGCTTAAAATCATCAAAATCTTGATCTTCTGCGTCAATAGTATTGTCAATAGCGCTAACTAAATATGAGGTAATTTCGGTTTCTTGTGGGGCAACTTGAACATTGTCTGAATCTAGCCAATGGTTAAGCCATGGCAGAGGGTTGGATTTCTGCTCAAAGATAGGCTGCATATTTAAAGCTGCCATGCGATTATTAGTAATATATTCGAGATATTGCTTAAGAATTTCTGCATTAAGGCCAATCATTGATCCATCACGAAATAGATATTCTGCCCACTCTTTTTCTTGATTTGCAGCATCTTTAAACATTTGAATGACTTCTGCTTCACACTCAATAGCAATCGCTTGCATATCTGGATCATCTTTACCATCTCGCATTAAATTTAGCATATGCTGAGTTCCAGTAAGATGAAGCGCTTCATCACGGGCAATTAATTTGATGATTTTTGCATTTCCTTCCATCACTTTTCGTTCTGCAAAAGCAAAAGAGCAGGCAAAACTCACATAAAAACGAATCGCTTCTAAAATATTAACTGACATAATGGTTAAATAAACTAAGCGTTTAAGGGAGTATAAATTGATATTAAGTGACTCTCCATTTATCAAATGCTCACCCTCACCATGTAATAAATATGCTTGAGTGTGCTTGATTAACTTATCATAATATTTAGATACGCTAGTAGCTCGCTTGATGATTTCATCTGTCTTCATTATTTCATCAAAAACAACTCCAGGCTCATTCATAATTGCTCTAATAATATGAGTATAAGAGCGAGAATGAATCGTTTCTGAGAACGCCCAGGTTTCAATCCAATTTTCTAATTCAGGTAGTGAAACAATTGGCAAGAAGGCTATGTTAGGTGAGCGTCCTTGAACTGAATCCAGCAAGATTTGATATTGAAGGTTGGAGATAAAAATATGCTTTTCATTTGGTAATAGCTTACTAAAATCAATTTTATCTTTTGATACATCAATTTCTTCTGGACGCCAAAAGAAAGAAAGCTGCTTTTCAGTTAGTTTTTCAAATATTTGAAATTTTTGTTGATCAAAACGAGCAACGTTGACAGAGTCTCCAAAGAACATTGGCTCTTTTAGAGTGTCATTTATTTGTTGATTAAAAATACTATAAGACATAATTATTCTTTAGAGCTTGCAAACACCATCTTCACAATCATCATCTCCTGGTTTGCTGTCATTTTGGCCATCGCTTGCACCATCTCTTGTAGTATGATAATAAAGTGTTTTAATTCCATACTTATAAGCTTTAAGTAGATCCATTAAAAACAACTTCATTGGCACTCTGCTTCCCTCAAATTGAGAAGGATCATAATGAGTGTTTGTTGAGATTGACTGATCCACAAATTTTTGCATAATGGCGCATAACTGAAGGTAACCTTCGTTGTCTTTTATGTCCCAAAGAAGCTCGTATTTTTTATGAAGTTTTTCATATTCAGGAACAACTTGTTTTAATATTCCATCCTTTGATTGTTTTACTGATACAAAGCCTCTAGGAGGCTCAATTCCATTCGTTGAGTTTGAAATTTGAGATGAGCTTTCGCAAGGCATTAATGCTGTTAAAGTTGAGTTTCTAAGGCCTTTAGATTGGATATCTTTTCTTAGTGTATCCCAGTCTAGCTCAAGTTTAGTAGTACAAAATGCATCAATATCTTTTTTGTAACTGTCAATAGGCATTATGCCATTCGCGTATTGTGTTTCAGAGAAAAGAGGGCAGGGACCAAACTCTTCTGCAAGTTTGTTTGAAGCCTTTAGGGAGTAGTATTGCAGTGCTTCAAAAGTCTTATGTATTAAGTCATTTCCCGAGCCATCTGAATATTTAGCATCATTTTTAGCTAAGTAATATGCCAAGTTTGTTACGCCAATACCAAGTGTGCGCCGATTATTGCTTGTAATTTCAGCTGATTTAAGTGGGTAGTCTTGATAATCTAGCAATGAATCTAATGAACGAACAATGATTTCAGTAATGTCTTCAAGTTCATCAAGACTATCTAAAGCACCTAGATTAACAGCAGAAAGAGTACAGAGCGCAACTTCTCCTTCTTCATCTTGAACCGAATATAAAGGCTTTGTTGGTAATGTGATTTCCATACAAAGGTTTGATTGTTTGATTGGTGCCTGCTCAGGGTTAAAAGCGCCATGAGTATTACAATGATCAACATTTTGAAGATAAATGCGACCAGTATTGGCTCTTTCTTTCATAAACATTGCAAACAATTCACGCGCCTTAATGGTTTCCTTTCGAATCGAGTCATCGCTTTCGTATTTTTCATACAGTTTTTTAAATTTTTTCTGATCCGCAAAAAAAGAATCATACAAACCAGGTACGTCATTTGGAGAAAACAATGTGATATCAGAGTCTTTTAGAAAGCGCTCATACATTAATCCATTAAATTGAACGCCATAATCCAGGTGCCTAATTCTGTTTTCATCAGTACCCGTGTTATTTTTTAGCACTAACAAGCTTTCAACTTCAAGATGCCATAGTGGATAAAACAATGTTGCCGCACCACCTCGAACGCCTCCTTGAGAGCATGATTTAACAGCAGTATGAAAGTGTTTAAAAAAAGGTATGCACCCAGTATGTGTAGCTTCGCCGCCTCTAATAGTGCTTCCTATTGCTCTGATTTTGCCTGCATTAATTCCAATTCCAGCGCGCTGAGAAACATACTTAACTATTGCGCCAGATGCTGCACTAATTGAATCTAAATCGTCATCCGTTTCAATGAGCACACAAGACGAAAATTGACGAGTGGGAGTTCTAACACCAGCCATAATAGGGGTGGGCAAGGAAATTTTAAAGTTAGAAGAGGCATCATAAAAACGCTTAACAATATCAAGTCTGGCTTTACCTTTATACTCCTGGAATAGACACATTCCTACAAGCATATATAACATTTGAGGTGATTCATAAATGTCACCAGTAACTCTGTTCTGTACTAAATATTTTCCTTCTAATTGCTTTACAGCAGCATAAGAAAACTTCATGTCTCGCCAATGGTCAATGTAATTATTAAACTCTTCAAACTCTGACGCATTATATTTACCAAGTATATCTTTATCGTAAATACCTAATTTGGTCAGTTTTGTAACGTGATCAATTAAAGATGGAGGCGTAAAAGATTTGTAAGCTTTTTTTCTTAAATGGAAAATAGCTAATCGAGCCGCTAAATATTGATAATCAGGTACATCAGTAGAAATTAAGTCAGCTGCAGATTTTATAATAGTCTCATGAATATCTTCAGTTCTGATACCATCGAAGAAAGCTAGTTGAGCGTTAATTTCAACTTGAGATACAGAGATATTATCAAGGTCTTGGGAGGCCCAATGAACAACACGATGAATTTTTTCAAGGTCAATTGACTCTTTTGAACCATCTCTTTTAGTAACTAGTATTTCCTGATCGACTGCATTGTCTTTAACAGCGTGTATTTCTTGACTCAAACCTAACTCCTGATAAGAGCACTACATTTAGTGCTTACATACATAAATATACACTAAATATAGAATACAAATTATATAGATAAAATATTATTAAATATAAACAGGCTAAAGATGAGGTAAGTAATTGAAAAAAAAAGAGAAATTAAGCAATAAAAAAATAAATTTTAAGATTTAAACCTAGATACAAAAATACCAGAAATGATTAATAATAGAGCTAATAAATTACTCAAAAGAATATCTTCTCCAAGCAATAAAGCACCAAGAAAAAAAGCAACAACAGGGATTAAATAATTAATATTAGACAGAAATGTTGCGCCAGCAGAATTGATAATAATAAAATAAACTAGAGCGGCAATTCCAGTAGGAAGAATTCCAAGAAGAATCACGCTGAAGGCACTTAAAAATGGCACTTCAGAAAAATTAATAAAAAATATACCTGGCCAAATAAAGAATGACAGCACGCTAGCTACTAATAATACGCAAGCGCTTGAGACAATAGGATCATAAGAGGGCAGGCGAGATGCGATTATAGTGTTTACAGCATAAGCACACGCAGCAGCTAAAACAAGTAAGATGCCAAAAAAAGTATTAGAGCCATCATTAATTGAAGGGCTTAATATGAAAAGAACACCAGATATACCAATAATAAAACCAAATACCT
>Ga0209709_10002087_pt1 | contig 17797 bp, 15 predicted proteins | sample ArcticOcean_MG_C_2_FD_187435 | JGI IMG/M metagenome (GOLD analysis project Ga0209709, IMG submission 187435) | Marine microbial communities from western Arctic Ocean - ArcticOcean_MG_CB4_136 (SPAdes) (version 2) | ecosystem: Environmental > Aquatic > Marine > Oceanic | place: Arctic Ocean... | reverse complement strand
GGAATTGCCGTGACTGTCACGGCGATCTGGAGTCCGTTCGATGCATCGACCCTCGAAATGAATCCTCCGTCGGCTTCCAGATCAACGGAAGCGAGGAGTTCTTCGCCCGGCTGCAGCGCGTCGAGCGTGCCGTCGCCCTCGACAGTGAAGTCGCCGACGCGGAGTCGGAATGGAGTGCTGTGAATGTCGATACTAGTGAGGACATCTTCGCCGGTGTTGTGGATGTTGACGCAGAGCACCGCCTTGTCATCGGCGCCGATGCTGAGGTCGGACACACCGGGGCACGCCTCGCCGCGATCATCGCCGAGCCAGGTGACAACTTCGATGTCGGACGTCTTGCGGTCGGGATCGAGCTCAACGATCGTCAGGTTGATCGTGGAGAGCGCGATCTGATCACCGATCGTTTCGCGTTGACCGCGGAGCCTTTCGAGATTCGCCTGCCGGGTGGCGACCTCTTCTTCGAGCGTGAAGATCGTGTTGAGATCGTTGGCCGCGTCGAGCCGTTCTTGCACTCGGGCCACGCTGGACTCGGCCGCAGAAATTCGCGCGTCGAGATCGATCACCACGTCGGTGACGTCGTCGGAGGTGGTGCTCTGGCTTACGAGACCGACACCGTCGGTTTGGGTGAGGGCGGCGAGCAGACCGTCGAACGCCAACGGCGGCACACGGATGACGAGTTCGGCTCGCGGTTCCGGGTTGGTCTGTGTCTCTTGACCCCAGATGGCGCCGCCGTTGGCGAAGACGGTTGCGATGATGTCTTTGGTGGTCTGGGCGACGTCGGGTGCCTCGAGCACCACATCGACCGTCTTGATGATCTGGAGTCCGACGAACAATGCCGTCATGTCGGCGGGAATGGGTGTCTCTTCGCCCGGATCCTGGGCGAGGGGGTCGCCCAGCGACTCTGCTCCTTCGCGCTCGACGGCCGAGTCGGAGTCGAGGCCGTCCTCGGATACGAATTCAGGTTCGTCGGCGGACATGTCGTCGTCGGCCGACGTTTTGCTGTCGGGCTGCGACTCGTCGCCATCGCTGATATCCGTCGGAGCGTCATTGGCGGGAGCGTCGTCGGCCGATGCCACCTGCGGGTCGCTTGACGACTGGCTGGTGGCGCTGTCGGAGTCGTCGCCGCAGGCTGCAAGCAGCAATGTGAACGCGACGAGCAACGCGACAAGCCGCGAGAGACCGAAACGAGGTTGGTGTTTGGTGGACAGGATCTGGGACATGGCAGGAATCCCCCCTGAGAGATGAAGCCGAGAGTTTGACGCACCCGGTGCGACTTATGTTCCTGTGTCGCGAGAATGTGTGCGTTTCGTGATGCTGTCGTAGTGTTCGACATCTGCCCATGTGAACGGGGTTCGCCAGCAATCCGAGCACCGTTGTAACTCAAAATGACGGGGAAACTCGATGAACGCCAGCCCAACAAAAGACCGCCGAATTCACATCCGCACATGTCATCTTTGCGAGGCGATGTGCGGCCTCGAAGTGCACGTGGAAGCCGGTGACGACGGCAACGACTCGGTGAAACTCATTCGGCCCAACCGCGACGATGTCTGGTCGAAGGGCTACATCTGTCCCAAGGGCACCACGCTTGGGCACCTCCATCACGACCCGGATCGGCTGCGGGTGCCGTTGGTCAAGGACGAGAACGGGGTCCATCAGGAGGCCACCTGGGATGAGGCGTTCGCTCGTGCCTCCGAACTGATGGCGGGCGTGATCGCCGAGCACGGCAAGGAAGCAGTCACCATCTACATCGGCAATCCGGCGGCCCACAACTATTCGATCTCGCGCTACACGGGCCTCATGATGGGCTTGGCGGCCTTGCCAGGCCCGATCTATTCAGCGGGCACCATCGACCAGTGGCCCAAGAACCTCACGTGCTGGACGATGTACGGCAATCAGTGGCGCATCCCGGCCCCCGATCTACCGAACACCAACTTCATCGTGGTCATGGGGGCCAATCCGCACGCCAGCCAGGGGTCGCTCTTGGCGTGTCCGGATGTGCTCGGAGAGCTCGACCGCGTGCGCGAACGCGGCAAAGTGGTCGTTATCGACCCGCGCCGAACCGGCACCGTCGATCACGCCGATCAGTGGCTGCCGATCTTCCCGGGCACCGATGCGGCGCTGATGCTCGCCGTCGTCCATGTGCTCTTTGAGGAAGGCCTCGTCGACGTTGGGCATCTTCACGATCGACTCAAGAACGTGGCCGAAGTCGAACGGGTCGCCAAGGAGTTCCCGCCCGAGCGGGTGGCTGCGACATGTGGTGTTTCGGCCGACGAGATCCGCACCCTCGCGCGTGAGTTCGCCGCGGCCGATAAGGCCGTCTGGTATGCCCGCATCGGCACGTGCAATCAGGAGTTCGGCACCTTGGCCTCGTGGCTGCCGGATGTGCTCAACGCGCTCACCGGCAACCTCGACACCGAGGGCGGCCTGATGTGGGGGAAGCCGATTGCCTGGTCCGCCACGCTGAAGGACCGCGGTGAGCCGATCGAGTTCGGTCGCTTCCACAGCCGCGTTCGTGGCGCACCGGAAGTGATGGGCCAGTTCCCGGTGTCGTGTATGGCCGAGGAAATCGCCGCGCCCGGCGAAGGCCAGCTGAAAGCCCTCGTGACGGTGGCCGGCAATCCGGTGATCTCGGCGCCCGAGGCCGACAAGCTCGACGAGGCGCTTCCGCTTCTCGACTGCATGATCTCGATCGACAACGCCCTCAACGAAACGACGCGCCACGCCGACGTCATCTTCCCCGGGCTCTCGCCGCTTGAGCAGCCGCACTACGACGAGCTGTTGTGGGCATGGGCCGTGCGTTCGGCCGGGAAGTGGTCGCCCCCGCTCTTCGAGCCCGAAGACGGCCGACCGGGAGAATGGGAAGTCATGATCCGCGTCGGCGCAATGATGGGCGGCATTCCCCAGGAACACGTCGACATCAAAGCTATCGACGATGGCTACTTCTCCGCCTTTGCCGAGATGGGCGGCGCCGATCCGGCGGTTGCCCTCGCCGCGTGCCCTGAGCCGGGCCCGGAGCGACTCAACGAAAACGCTATCCGCACCGGCCCGTGGGGCGATCAGTACGGCGCCAACCCCGACGGCCTCACGCTTGAACACTTCAAGAACGAACCCAACGGCATCGACATGGGGCCGATGGTGCCGCGTCTTGGTGAGATCGTGGCGCACGAAGACGGCATGGTCGATCTCGCACCGCCTTACGTGATTGCCGACATCCCGCGACTCGCCGCTCGACTCGACCGCGACCCCGACGGGCTCCTGCTGGTCAGTCGTCGCCATGTGCGGTCGAACAACTCCTGGATGCACAACATCAAGGTGTTGGTGAAGGGCAAGGACCGCTGCACCTTGCTGATCCATCCCGATGATGCGGCCCAGACCGGTGTTTTTGATGGTGGGATCGCCCGCGTCAGTTCCGAAGCGGGTTCACTCGAAGTACCGGTGGAAGTGAGCGACGAGATGCGCCCCGGTGTGGTGTCGCTGCCTCACGGCTGGGGTCACGACAAGCCGGGCACCCGGATGTCGGTGGCTCGCGAACATGCCGGGGTGAACAACAATGTGCTCGCGCCGGGCACCTTTGTCGACGTGCCCTCGGGCAACGCGGCCGTCAACGGCATTCCGGTCGAGGTGGTACCCGCCTAACCCGGCGGTCAGCCGCCCCGCATTCCGCCCTTGGCCTCTTCGCGGTCCATCTCGCGCTTCTTGTCGTCAACATCGCGCACCCGTTCGGCCTCAGTGCCAAAGGTGGACTTCGGGGGTGGTTCGGGCGAACGGCCGTTACCCAGCATCGAATCAATCTTGTTCTTGAGCCAGTTGAACATGCAACAACCGTAGACGGCTCCCGCGAGCGCGCTTCCGCGCCCTTGCCGGATTTTGGATCAACGCATGATTGCGAGCGAGTCCGCCGTTCGAGCGGGCGCACCGAGCGCGCCGAGGTCGAAGGCGAAGACCGTCTGGGTTGCGGGGTCGAAGATCTGGAGCAGCGGTTCGGTGTCGCCGGGGTGGAACCAGGCGGCGACGGCGTCATCGGGTGACCACACAATGTCGATGGGCATGTCGACGGTGAGTCGATTGACGGTCTGCGTCTCGACATCAAACAGTCGTATCGGGTCGGTGGTCTGCGGGTCCTTGGAGAGCAGCCATCGGCCGTTCGGCGAGAGCGAGATGTCTCGGCCATGGTGAGTGAAGTCTCGGGGGAGCTCCGTCGCAGTGCCGTTCACTCGGTCGACGAGAAGGTTCACACATTCGAGCGGGTCGGCACAGCGCACCTCGACATGGTGGGTGGGTGTGGCCGTCAGAATCAGACCCTCGCCGAGCTGATCGAGCCGCCCGGGTTTTGCGAGGTAGGCCGTTCCCGTTGCGGAAGAAACGATGACGCCGAAGTTGTCGACGGGCAGAAGCGTCGAACCGGCGGGGAGGTCGATGCCGCTAATGAGCAGGGTTCGGCCAGTGATAAGGAGCTTGTCGATCCCGCCGTCGGGGTCGGCGACAACCGCGAACCCGCCATTGCCGTCGGGCACCAATCGTCCGCTGGTCGACAGCACGACGGCCTCACTTGGCCGCAGGGTCAAGCCGACGGTACGTTCGCCGTCGTGGAGGAGTTCGTAGTCCTGCGCGGTCGCGAAATAGGAGTTGGTGCCCCCGATCCGGGTGGGGACTTCAAGCACCGGAAGCGCAGCCTGCGGATCGATGACGATCACCGCGCCGTTCACCAAGTAGGCCAGTCGGTGTTGCTGGAGGAGATTGGTGAGCACGTCTGCGGTCGGGGCGACGACCTCACCGAGGGGATCACTTCTCCTCAGGGTGTCATCGGGACTGGTCACGAAGTCGTTCACGGCGGGGTTGGGTTCGGTAACCGGGTCCGGTTCGGTCGCGTCTCTGCTGAGCAACGCGATGATTGCGATCAGCACGAGCAGGGCAGCCGCGCCGCTCGCGAACACTGAAGCGCGAGAGCCGCCAGCGCCGGTGGACGAGGCTGTCGTTGCTGTATGTGTGTGGCCGTCGTCGTCACCGTCGTCGCCGAGGTTGAGAACCGGCAACGATTGGCCGCAGACCGTGCACCGATCGTGCATCAAGGACTCAACCCAAGCCAGTGCTCTTTGTCGCGCTCGGCGTCGGCCATCAACACGTTGTATCACCACGCCGCCATCGGTGGCCGGGAGCGGTTGGTCTATTCGGTGTGGACGACCTTGAACGATTCCACGGCCCGGCCCTCGAAGCCCGCCATCGCGGCATTGCCGTGGGCCCATTCGCGAATCATCGTGGGCAGACCGTCAGCCCGATCATCGTTCTGCGAGTGGTGGGCGATGAGCGCTTCGATCTTGCGGTCGAACGAATCCGTAATGTCGACATGGAGATTGTTGTCGTTGCCGGCCATGAGCCAAACGCGGGGCACGGCATGGGGTGCGCGTCCCTCGTCGAGTAGCTCAGGGAACGAATGACCGTTGCGGGCGTCGGGGTAGACGGCACAGACCGTGGCCTCGCCCGCGGCCAGGTGGTCGGGATGGGCGGCATAGATTCGTTCGAGGTTGCGCACAGGTGTTTGGGTGATCACCAGGTCGGGCTGGACGATACGAATCAGTCGCGAGATCGCTTTACGGAGCTCAAGGTTCGCCACGAGATGCCCGTCGGGGAAACCCAACCAGTGCGGTTCGCTGACGGCCACGATCGCCGCCGCGGCGGCCTGTTCGCTTTGTCGGATTTCGGTCGGTTCCTCGGGCGAGAGGTGTGCGGGCTCGACGGCCTGGCCGCTGGTGACGAGGCCGTAGACAACCTCAACGCCGTGATCGGTGAGCATTGCGACAGTGCCGGCCGCGCCAAAGTCGATGTCGTCGGGGTGCGCGACGATGACCAACGCTTTGGTCGGCACGAAGTTGTCATCGGAGTGAAGGAGGTCAGCGAGTGCCATCACGCCGGCCTACGGAACCCGCTACAGCGGCACGCCGTCGCTGATCAGGTCTTGTTCGCTGTCGTCCCAGAAGTAGAGGTAGACGGCGTTGCCACCGTCGGCCTTGCCGGGCTCGAATGAGGTCGGTCCGCTCCCGGGAAGGTCGAACTCGCCGAGGGCGTAGGCGCCCGCCACAAACGTGGCGTAGGTGAGTTCTGGTCCGGCTGCCGTCGCGATTCGAGCGAACAGTTCTACTTCTTGGCAGGCGGCATAGACCGAGACAAGATTCTCCGGTTCGTCCGGCGGACGGGTGTACGGGTTGAAGATCTCAAGGCCGGGGTTGGCCCCCTCGATCAGTTCCACACACTTCTGAATCTCCGGGTCGTCCCACCAGATTCGCTGCTCGGCGATGCCGCCCAGCACCGCGCCCTCGAGCACGCTGAGATCCCGGACCGTTTCGTCGCGGATATAGGCACGGGCGGTATTGAGGGCGTTGCCAACGATTCGCGGCCGGTAGTCGATCAGTTCGAGACCGCGTAGGACATTGAGGATCACGCCGTCGACGGTCAGGACGGTATCGACGCCGTCGACGCGGAACCGCTCTGACATCGTTTCGACGAGCGGGTTGATCACGAGCGGGTCGTTGCTCGAGGTGTCGAGGACGGCCTCGCTGGCGATTCTTATTCCGGCGGCAGCAAGAATCGGCTTCACGACATCATCGAGCGCGGCCTGGTCAGCTCCCGAAACGACAACGCCGAGGGTTGAGTCGTCGAATTCGCCACCGGCGATGAGCGCGGCGACCGTGGCCCCAGCTTCGCGTTCGGACGATATTCCCGGCGTGAACCATGGGGCCGTGGCGCGGGCGGCACGATTGCTGTTCACGACCCCGCCGACAAACGCCATGTCGCTCAGTTCGACGTAACACAGCACCTGGTCTTCGAACGGCCGGCCGACGACGGCGAACAGTTCGTGGTCGTCGACCAGGGTGACGCAAGCGTTGTCGGCCGCGATTGGATCGATTGGGTTGACCCCGACGACGACAGTTTCGATCTGGCGCCCGTTGATGCCGCCTTCGTCATTGATGGCATCGACTACCAGTTGGTACGCGTCGCCGTAGTCGCCGTGGTCGATGTTGATGAGGTCTCGAATCGCTTCGAGATCGGGATAGAGTAAACCGATCCGAATCGTGTCGGGCGTTACGCCTTGATACGAGGCGGTGAGCTCCACCGGGTCAGGGTCGCCCTCGTTGGCCGGTTCCGCCACTGGCTCCTCGCCGTCGTTGTCGGTCACCTCCGCGGGTGATGGATTGAGGTCCGGCTCCTCGGAGGTGTCGTTGTCGGGCCCGCAACTCATAGCGATGAAAGCGAATATGGCGAGAAGGAATACGAAGCGGCGCACGAGCTGACCTCAGGTTCGATAGTGCCGCATTGTATTCCTGTACCGGTCCTAAAGCGAGACGCCGCGGGTGAGCGGTCAGGCGGCGACATGGCATCGATCTCAAAGAATCTGAGGTGGGAGATGTGCGGCAGAGTCAGAACGCTGTTGGTTCCGAACCCCAGATCGTGCGTGACGACGCCGTCGATCTTTGGGTCGGGTCAGACGTCGGGGATGCCCATATCGAGGTTGCTGCCGGTGATGCCGCCGTCGACGCCGAGGAACTGGCCGGTTGTGTAAGCGGCGGCGGGGCAGGCGAAGTACAGGGCCGCGGCCGCGATCTCTTCGGGGATCCCGAGGCGGCCCAGCGGGGTGGCATCGTTCATGGCCTGTTCGAGTTCGGGTGTTTGCAACACGATGTCGAGCGCAGAGGTGGCGATTGACCCCGGACATACCGCGTTGACCCGAATCTTGGGCGCCAGATCCTGCGCCAGCGCTCGGGTGAGATGAATAAGGGCGGCCTTGGCTGTGCCGTACGCGGCGAAGCCTCGGCTAGCGAACAAGCCAGCCGTTGAGGCGATGTTGACGATATTGGCGCCGGGCCGATCGACCATGTGGGGGACGGCGAGCTGCGTCAGGTTGAACGCCGTTGTGACGTTCCAGCGCATGGCGCCGTCGAACGCCTTCTCGCTGGTGTCCATGAACGCTTGCGGCATCGAGCCGCCGACATTGTTGACAACGACATCGATTCCGCCGTATTCCGCGACTGCGGTTTCGACGATCGTGGCCAGGCCTTCGCGCTGCGAGAGATCACCCGCGATCGGGATTGCAGTGCCTCCCGCTTCACGAATCGTGGCGGCGACCGCGTCCAGTTGTTCCTCCGTACGCGCGCCGATCACAACGGTTGCACCGGCCTCCGCGAAGGCGATTGCGGTGGCGGCGCCAATGCCGCGTCCGGCACCGGTGACAATGGCCACCTTGTCATCAAGTCGAAATTGGTCGAGTCCCATGCGATGGGACCGTAGACTTTCGTGGCGATGGATACGACTTCGACTACCACCGAGCATGCGGACGCCCTGACCGCGATCCTGATGGCCGACGACGTGTCGGCTTCACTGTGGGCCGCCGTCGATAGCGGTCGAGCCGAGGACCTCGTTCCCGAGCTCCCTGCGCTGCGGATGGAGCAGGATCCGATTCATCGGCACAAGGACGTGCTGTCGCACACAATCGCCGTTGTCTCGAAGACGCCGGAAGACGCAATCGTGCGTCTGGCTGCGCTCTTTCACGACATCGCGAAGCCAAAGACGAGAAGTTTCGAGCACGGCGGGGTCACCTTCCGGCACCACGAGGTTGTGGGCGCTCGTATGACGCGCAAACGGATGACTGCTCTTGGCTACGACGAGGCGACGATCGCCGAAGTCAGCGAACTGGTCCGACTGAGCGGCCGCTTCAAGGGGTATGCCGAGGGTTGGTCTGACAGCGCGGTGCGTCGGTACGCCCGCGACGCTGGCCCGCTTCTCGGTCGGCTCAACGCGCTCATTCGCTCCGATTGCACCACTCGCAACAAACAGAAGGCGGCCGATCTTCAGGCCGCGATCGACGACCTCGAACGCCGCATTGCCGATCTCGCCGAGGAAGAACGCATCGCCGCCGAGCGGCCCCAGATAGACGGACAAGCGGTGATGACTCATCTCGGCACCGCCGGCGGCCGTCACGTCGGCGACATCTTGACGATGTTGCTCGAGGTCAAGCGAGCTGAGGGCGAGCTCGCCGACGCGGAGCTGTACCAGCGCGTCGATGCCTGGTGGGCCACCAACGCGGAGCGTTATAGCTAACCGAAGTTGTCGAGTTCGTCACCGCGTCATCCCGAAGTCACCGGAGATGGACCCTCGACGGTGACTTCGCCCGAGCGATCGTTCGGCGATGACACAACGGCGTCGAACCAGCAGCAAAACGTACTCCTCAAGCCGGCGGGTCAGCCGCCGGCAGGACAGTCGACCCACCGATCGGGAGGTAGCCGAATGGCCGCAGTCACAATGCCCGTGCCCGAAGAACAACTTGTCTACACACCGACCACGATCTCCGTGATCGTGTGCGCGTCCGCCGACGAACGGGGGGCGACATCGTTTCTGGGATCGAGTCCCTCGAGACTCAGACTCGACGGCCAAACCAGATCGTGCTCGTCATTGATCACAACGACGAACTCCTCGAACGTACTGCAGACTTCATGGCTGCGCGCCACAGCAGCATCCAAATCAATGTGGTGAGCAACACTCTCAAGCATGGCCTGAGCGGCGCCCGCAACACCGGGGTTTCGTGGTGCGACGGAGACGTTGTCGCCTTTCTCGACGACGATGCCCGAGCGGGTGATGTCTACTGGATCGCCACCATGATGGAGGACTACGCCGACCCGCAGGTTGCCGGTGTTGGCGGCGGCGCTACGCCCAACTGGGACGGCTTGAAACCGCCTGCATGGTTCCCGAAAGAGTTTGGCTGGGTGATCGGCTGTTCGTGCACCGGGCTCCCCACCGACGCGGAAGAGGTGCGCAACTTCATTGGCTGCAACGTGTCCTTCCGTCGCGAAGTGTTCGACGAGATCGGCGGCTTTAGCGACGGCCGCGGCCGCGGCGGCAAGAAGCCGGTCGGCTGCGAAGAGACGGAGTACTGCATGCGACTTCGCCAACGGTTCGGATCCGCTCGTCTCGTCTTCGATCCCAACCTCGACGTGTTTCACCGGGTGTCGCCCGACCGACGCGAGTTCAAGTACTTCCGGCTGCGCTGCTGGAGCGAGGGTCTTTCAAAGGCCGTCGTCGCCCGTCGGGGTGTCGCCCAAGACAGCCTTGCCTCCGAGCGGACGTGCACCACGAAGGTGTTGCCGCTCGGTGTACTCCGCGGACTTGGCGACGGAATGCGTGGTCGTGTCAGCGGCTTCCAACGAGCCGGAGTGATCGTGGTCGGCTTTCTCTGGACCGCTGCTGGTTACACCCGTGGGCGAATCGCCCGCAGCACCAGCGTCTGACCACTCAGCTACCGCCGAGCCAGGTCTGACGACCGCTGGTCAGCAACCGCAGGGTTCCTCGTCGAGTACCGTGACGTTGCCCGCGAGGTCCCACGCCTCAGGATTCTGTTCGCTCCGATAGACGATCACGTCGCCCTCCTCCGAGTAGGGGTCGAGGAAGGCGTCGATGAAGTCGGTTTGCCATGCGCCAGCGACGCCAAGGTCCGCCGCTGCTTCGGTCTCGATGTCGAAGACGTGAAGCGAAGCGATGTTCTCGTTGTCCGTGCTGGCATAGAGGACGATCGGTCGATCCTCGATCACGGTCGCGTGTAGCAGACGGAGAGCTCCGAGATCACCTGTCGGGAGGATCCGTGACTCCTCGGCTGTCGTGATCCTGATGAGTGGCTGGGTCGGCGGCACCTCGCCGTAGGGAGCACCTGCCTGGTGAACGATGACCGGACCGTCGAAACCGAATGCGAGTCGAGTCGACGGTCCTTCCATCTGGAATATGACGCCGCCGGCGTTGTGAATTGTGATGCCGCTCGTGGTCGGCTCCGCATAACCAAGTGTGGTGTCGCTGCGGGTGTTCAGGACGGGTGCCACCGTCCAGGTCACAACTGGATACGCCGGGACGGTCGTCGTCGTTGTGGCCGCGAGGGTTGTTGTCGGATCGCCCGCCTCGCCGACTGGAGGATTGGCGGGGGAGGTCTCCGGCGAACCGGGGCGCGTGGTGACCGGCTCCGCACTAGCGAACGTGGCCAGCAACCCCACGGAGGCGATAAGCAGGGCGACCGTGAGAACGACCACTCGGCCCTTCAGCGGCGAGGGCGGATCAGCGGGTGGTTCAGCACCAAGTATTTCGATCTTCGTCACACTTTGGGAGACCAACGAGGCGCGGCGACGCGCTACAGATGAGGAGGAATTTCTTTCCGGTCAGCAGTCGATGGTGCTGTCGCGGAAGAACATGGCGAGGGGAAGTGATCTTCGGTGTCGCCCATCACGCTGGCGGTGAACCCAAAGCCAAGCACCAACGCCGTCAGCGCAATGACGGGTAGGCGACGAGGGTCAGTGACGCACTCAAGCCGACTTCTCAGGATCGCGTGAGATGTAGGTCGTCACGGTGCCTCCTTTCCGATGTCGGCATCGATGTTCCCGATCGGTCGGGAGGCCGTGACGAGCGCGGAGGAGTGGAGGATTGGCACGGTTTGGAGATGGCGACAAACCCTGGGAATCGTGCGGTTCTCGCCGTCGCTCCAGTCAACCGAAACTCAGCGGTCGAGAGGGATCAGCGCCGCTAGCCTCATTGGCATGCACGTAGGAATTGTTGGCGCCACCGGTCAGGTTGGCGGGGTCGTGCTGACCCTGCTGGCAGAACGTAATTTCCCGGTCGACTCGCTGCGGTTGTTCGCTTCCGCCCGTTCGGCCGGCAAAACGATCGAGTGGCAGGGTACCGACATCACGATCGAGGAAGCGGTCACTGCGGACTACCGCGGTCTTGACATCGTGATCTTCTCCGCGGGCGCCTCCACGTCTCGCGAGTTGGCGCCCAGGATCGCCGCCGCCGGCTGCCTGGTGATCGACAATTCGTCGGCATGGCGGATGGACCCAGCGGTGCCGCTCGTGGTGCCCGAGGCCAATGCCGATGCCCTCCGCGACATCCCCAAGGGCATCATCGCCAACCCGAACTGCACCACGATGGCCGCGATCCCCGTCCTGAAGCCGTTGGCCGATGAAGCCGGGCTCGAGGCGCTGGTCATCTCGACCTACCAGGCCGTATCCGGTGCCGGCCTCTCCGGTGTCGACGAGCTCGATGGGCAGATCCAGAAGATTGGCTCCGACGGTCCCGGCCTCACCTTCGACGGCGGCGCGGTACCGCTTGAAGCAGGCGCGAACTTTGTCGAACCGATCGCGTGCAATGTCATTCCGTTTGCCGGTGACATCGTCGATGACGGTCTCCAAGAGACGAGTGAAGAGCAGAAGCTCCGCTTCGAGAGCCGTAAGATCCTCGGCCTTCCCGACCTCCAGGTCGCGGGTACCTGCGTGCGAGTGCCGGTATTCACCGGGCACTCACTCTCGATTAATGCTCGGTTCTCGCGGCCGCTGTCACCCGAGCGGGCGGCCGAACTTCTGGCCGCCGCACCCGGTGTTTCGTTGACTGAGATCCCCACACCGCTGAAGGCGGCCGGTGACGACGTTTCCCTTGTTGGTCGACTCCGCATCGACCCCACCGTCGAAAACGGCCTCATGCTCTTCGTCTCGGGCGACAACCTCCGCAAGGGTGCGGCCCTCAACACCATCCACATCGCCGAGTCCCTCCTCGCCCAAGGCCTCATCTAAATGTTCTGTGAACGGAAACCGGCGCATACCGCCGGTTTCCGTTCACAGAACATGAGAATTAGGGCGGGTTAGTTACGTAGCGCTGCATGGCATCGTCGAGCGAGATGTCGAGCTGGTTGGCGAGTGACGCTACCCAGGCGAGGACATCGCCGAACTCGTGGAGTTGTTGCTCCCGGGTTCCTTTGCGCACGGCTTGAGCGAGCTCGCCGAGCTCTTCGCACAGCCAGGCCACGGTGGACGGCACACCGCGCTCGTGGTCCCTTGCTCCGTACAGCTCGTCCATCAATCGTTGTACTTCGGCCAGATCCATGGCCGGACTCTATTGGGTGCGGCCTGCCGCCGCGGCTGGGTGTTCGCCTAGAGCCCAGCCAAGCGTCCGCATGAGAATCGTGGCGGCGGGCCGGATCGCGAATGGTTCCGCCAGCGGTGCCACCGGAAGTCGGAGTCGCCACCGAGCCCATGTGGGCAACATCGATGCGGCTGCAGCGAAGAGCAGTCCGTAGCTCGGGCGTGTCGCCAGCGGCAGTGGTGGCCACGCGAGAAACCGAATCGTCTCGCGCGCTTGTGTGCCCACATGAAATTCGGGCCGATAGGCGTCGAGCACCGCGTTGAGATCATCCCGGCTCCGAGGGGCTCGGAGCACACCGAGACCTTCGGCGATTACGGCCATCTCCGCGACGTAGAGGTCGGGGGTGGACGGTCGCAACGGCGTGGCGCCGTAGCGCTCGCGCGCTCGCAGAAAGCTGTCGATCTCGGTGCAGTGAACGAACTGCAGCAGGTGCGGGTCGGTCGCCTCATATCGACGGCCGTCGGGTGCAACGCCTCGCACGTGTTCGTGCACCCTGCGGACGACCCGCATTGCTCGTTCGGCTTCATCGGTGGTGCCGAAGGTGGTGGTGCCGACGAAACCGCCGGTGCGGTGAAGTCGTCCGAGTGGGTCGCTGCGATAGTTGGAATGATCGGCAACGCCAGCCATCGTGAGCGGATGCATCGTCTGCAACAGCAGTGCCCGAATCCCGCCGATGATCATCGAGGCATCGCCATGGACTTCCCAAGTGGCGCTGTCGGGGCCGAAGAGACCGGGGTCGTCGTCGAACGATACGGCCCGTTCGGGCATCTGGTCGGTGCCCGACAACACGCGACGGATGCCGCTCCCGAACTGGGTCCGGAGTCCGTCGAAGGAGGTTAGAGCGGAGGTCACGCAACCCAGGGTAGAAGCGTTACCCCCGCTCTCCGAACCGGGCGCGTCGAACGAGTTAGGTCTCGGCGGTTTGGCGGGATTGCTGAGAGTTAGCGACTGGCAAAGAAAGGACGCCGGAGCGGGGTGTCGCGGCGACTTGCGTTCACCGGTTCGCGCCGCGGATCCTCAAAAACTCGGCAGTCACACCACACGCGGACCTGGTTACTGAAGCCGTGACAGTGCGAACCCTCGTGGTGGCCACATGAACAGTGGCGTTCCGTCTCGAAGAGCGCATCGATGAACGAACTCACCTCCGCCCATCGGCCCCAAAGTTGGGAAATCAAATAGTGCGATATTTGGCCGACTATTTGGACTGGATGGTGACGTTTGTGGTGACGCTCTCATCGAGGCCGACGGGGCTCTCATCGGTGCCGAAGACGAATCGGAAGAAGCCGGTGGTGGCTTGGTGGATCCCCGGCCACACCTCTTTCACCGGACGGTTCGGATCCTCGCAGCCGTCGGTGCCGAGGCGGCGAATGCCGTCGTTCAGGAAGTCGGACAGTCCAGCGGCATCGGCCAGGTCGATCAGTGTGGCATCGCCGTCACCAACGGCGCAGAGATCGCTAAACGCGAGGTGGCCGCTGTCGGCGAACTCGAGGTACCAGCTTGGGGCGGGCGCCGCGCTGAAGGCATCGGCGGTGCGTCCCGGTTCGACGATCGTGTCGATTTCGCCGGCCATGAACAATGAAGGAACGTCGGGTAACGGCTCATCACTGAACGCTCCCGATGCGTAGCTGACATAGCCGGCGATATCGCCGGCGCTCGCCACGGCGAGGGTGGTGCCGCCACCGGCTGAGTGACCGCTCATCCCTACTCGGGACTCATCGATGATCGGGCCAAAGGTTTCGTCGGCGAGAACGAGCGCCCGCATGGCGGAGACGTCGTCGACTGATGACCGGGCATCTTCGGGAGAAGCCAGCATATTGATGAGCGCCCGTGACGGATGGTCGGTAGACGAGACGACCATGCCCCACGAGGCGAGATGTTGGGCGAGACGTGAGGACTGCAATCGAAACGATGTCGACCCGTGGCTGAACATCACGAGCGGGAACGGCCCGTCTGCCGCGGTTGTTGCATCGCGCCCGGCCGCTATCTCGAGCCGGTCGTTGATGTCCTCAGGAACGAGGTCGCGCATGATCGTCGGCGTGAAGTCGCGTACGGCGTAGGCGTCGGTCAGTCCGGTCGCATCATCGCCCGCCGGGTACCAGATCTCGACGAGTTCGCCGGATTCGAGCGTGCGGGTGGTGATACCAACGGGATAGGGGCCGACCTCCGCGAGTTCCTCGGCGGTGGCGGTGGGCGCGGGGGCCAACGTGGTGGTGACGGTCGTGGGGATTTCGACGACCGCGGGAAGGGTTGTGGTCGGATCGCTCGCCGGCTCGAGATCGGTCGTGCCGTCGTCCGAGGCCGATATCTGAGCGGCGGGAGCCGGGTCTTCGTCGCCACACCCGGCGGCAAGAATGGCGAGGGCGAAGAAGCTGACAAGAATGCGGCGCATCCGCGGAACTTACGCCGACCAGCCCGGCTCTGCCAAGATCTCGCATTCTGCGCGGGGATGTGGTCGACTCCCGTTCGCGGAACGAACGCCCCTGAGGAGCAACGATGGACATCAGAGAAGCGCTGTATACGACCCGAGCAATGCGTCGTGTGAAGCCTGACCCGGTGCCTGACGAAGTGCAGGCCCGGATGCTCGATGCCGCGATCCGTGCCCCGACCGGCGGCAACGCCCAGGGTTGGCGCTTCCTGCTAGTTGATGACAAGGACCAGATCGCAAAGATCGCTGCCCTTTACGCCGAGTGCATCGACATGCTGTTCTCCACGATCTACAAGGACCAAGTCGCGCACGCCGGATCTTCCGACGATCCCGAGGCCGTCAAGTTCAAGACGATGATGAACTCCGTGCGTTGGGCGCGAGAGAACTTCGCGTCGTATCCGTTGCTGCTCTTTGCGTTCGATCAATTCGACACCACCGGCGGTTCGATCTTCCCGGCAGTTTGGAGCGCGATGCTGCAGGCGCGCGCCGATGGTGTCGGTTCCTCGTTGACGAGTGTGCTGCTCTTCAAGAACGACGAGACGCTCGACATCTTGGGCGTGCCCAAGGATGAGGGCTGGAAGATGTCGTGCTGCGTGCCCTTCGGTTACCCGACGGGCAAGTGGGGAGTGCCGAAGCGGCGCCCGGCCCATGAGGTCTCGTATCGCAACACTTGGGGCGGGCCGCTGGGCCTGGAGATCGACGAGCCGCTCTGGCCGTAGCCGCTCGGCTTGGCTAGTCCCAGGTCCACTTTGTTGCGGCGCGCTCGAATTCTTCGGCTGTTTCGATGAGGCCGAACGCCCACTTCGGGACGATCTCGAAGCATGCGTTCGTCTGGAGAAACTCGACCATGGTTTCCGTTTCGATCAGTGGTTCGTCTTTGTATTTCTCGGCGTAGAGCACGGCCATGACCAACAGCGCGTCGCCCGAGATCTCCGCGGCTACACCCTCGATCGACACCACATGGACGGCGTCGTCGTTGGTCACGACTACCTGGTCGTTCGCCGAGAGGTTGCGAACTTTTCGGGCGGACTTCGCGCAACTGAAGCCGAATCGCTCCCGGTCAGGCATCCATACACCCCACACCGGCATCGAGTGCGGGCGGCCTGCCGCGCTGACCGTCACGAGCCAATAATTGCGAGATTCGCCGAGCCGTTCTTCGGCCCAACTCCACGGCATAGTGCCGTTGAGTTCCTTGGGAACGCCTTAGTCGGCCATGTCTGGACGAGAAATGTTCGGCATCGGGCGAGACTAGGGGCAGAATGTGCCGATGTCCGAGGCCCGTACGGTGTTCATTGGTGTGGATACGGGTGGCACTTATACGGATGCGGTCGTCTACGACGAACAGGCGGGCGAAGTGCTCGCGAAGGCGAAGTCGCCGACGACACACGACGATCTTGCGGTCGGCATCCGCGGCGCGCTCGAAGCAGTGCTCGAACGCGTTGATATCGACGCCGACGCGATTGGCCTGGTGTCGCTCTCGACGACGTTGGCCACCAACGCGCTCGTGGAAGGAATGGGACGCCCCGCGTGCCTCGTCATGATCGGGTTCGGTGAGGAGGCTCTCGACCGAGGCGGACTGCGGGAGGCCCTCGGAACCGATGCGGTGATCACCCTCGATGGCGGTCATACGTCACACGGCACGCCCCAGGCCGATCTCGATGTCGATGCCCTGCGGGTAGCGCTTGACGCGTTGCCGTCGGGCGTCGAAGGGTTTGCGGTCACCGCCCAGTTCGGCGTTCGCAATCCCGAACACGAACTGGCGGCCCGGGACCTCATCCGTGAGATCACGGGCCTACCAGTCACGTGCAGCCATGAGCTATCCGACGGTCTCAACGGGCCAAAGCGATCGGTCACCGCGCTACTCAACGCCCGCCTGATCGCGATGATCGAAGAGCTTGTTTCGACCACGGCTGAGGTCCTTATCGATTGCGGCATCGATGCGCCGATCATGGTGGTTCGCGGGAATGGCAGCCTCGTATCGGCCGCCTTCGTGCGCGATCGGCCGGTTGAGACGATCCTGTCGGGTCCGGCCGCGAGCCTGATCGGAGCCTCCCATCTCGCCGCGCTCGACGATGCGATCATTTCCGATATCGGTGGCACCACCACCGACATCGCCGTGCTCCGCGGTGGGCTACCTGAGTTCGGCTCCCAGGGCGCCACGGTTGGCGGTCACCAGACGATGGTGGAAGCGGTGCTGATGCACACCCACGGCATCGGCGGGGACAGTGAGATCACCTTGGCGGATCGCGCGGCAGGCGCACAGTTGGTTGTTGGCCCGCGCCGAGTGGTTCCGATAGCGCTCTCGGCCGAGACCGATTCGGCCATCATCGAGTCGACGCTGACCCGACAGTTCCACTCAGATTCTCCTCCGGCCGAATCTGCGGGCGTCTTTGTCAGCGCAACGGCACGGGCGGTTGATGCCTCCCTCAATCG
>Ga0209709_10002083_pt1 | contig 17827 bp, 16 predicted proteins | sample ArcticOcean_MG_C_2_FD_187435 | JGI IMG/M metagenome (GOLD analysis project Ga0209709, IMG submission 187435) | Marine microbial communities from western Arctic Ocean - ArcticOcean_MG_CB4_136 (SPAdes) (version 2) | ecosystem: Environmental > Aquatic > Marine > Oceanic | place: Arctic Ocean... | reverse complement strand
AATCGCTTTCTTAACAAAGGCTTTTAAATATGAGTTGGGCGTTGGGATTAGAACTGGAATAGTATTAAGTCAGGCAGGAGAATTTAGTTTTGTGATTCTGGCGCTTGGCATAGAACAAGAACTTATTAGTGGGACAGTTTTACAAGTCGTTCTTTCAGTATGTTTGCTGTCAATGATTTTAGCCCCAATGATTATTCCTTACAATGGCAAAATTGCTAGATACCTTTCTAAGAATTATTTGAAAAATAGCGAAAAAAATATTAAGAGAATAGATGATAAAGGTCAAATGATGAGAGATCATGTCATTTTGTGTGGATATGGAAGGAGTGGGCAATTTATAGGAAGATTTCTTAAGGAAGAAAGTATTCCCTTTATTGCAATTGACATGGACCTTAATAGAGTAAATGACGCTTCAAATGCAGGAGAGCTCGTAATGTATGGTGACTCCAGTAGAGGTGCAGTTCTAGATGCAGCAGGGATAAATAAATGCAAGGCTGTCATAATTGCATACGCAGATGATAGAGCATCATCAAAAGTTTTAAGTGTAATCAGAGAATCGTATCCTGAATTGCCTATTATTGTTAGAACTGCAGATGAAACTTCAATAGCTGAGTTGCGAAAAGCAGGGGCATCGGAAGTTGTTCCTGAAGTATTAGAGGGAAGTTTAATGCTTGGCTCTCACGCTCTGATTATACTCGGAGTCCCACTAGTTAGAATAATAAGGAAAATTAGGTCATTTAGAACAGAGAGATATTCTATGTTTAGGGGGTATTTTAAGGGAGCTACTGATATTAATAATGATTTTAGTGGTCAGGAGCAATTAGAATTGCATTCAATTGAGATAAAGAGCAATCCAAAATTGATGGGTATAAAATTGGATAAAATAAGATTCGAAGATTTTAATATTAAAATACAGTATTTAAGAAGGCCGAATATGCTTGAAAATATTGAACCAAGATCCGGTATTAGTCTAGAAAATGGCGATATTATTGTTATTTTGGGATTACAAGAAAATATTAATCAATTTGAAAAGTACATCACTAGTGGAAAAATACCTGAATGAAAAATGAGAGGGTAGTAATTATTGGCGCTGGAATTATCGGTTGTTTATCCGCAGTGGAAGCAAAGAAAAAAGGTTTTGATGTCGTTGTTATTGATCAGTCTAAAATAGGATCTGGTTCTTCATGGGCGGCTGGAGGAATATTGTTTCCATTAATGCCATGGGAATACCCAGAAAAAATATATGAATTATGTAAGCCGGCAAATAAATATTATAATATTCTGAGTAAAAAATTATTACAAGAAACAGGTATTGATTCTGAATTTCATAAATCAGGCATAAATATAGTAAACCCAACTAATACAAAAGAAATTAGTACATGGTGCGAGCAGAATAATATTGAAATCCAACATAGAACTATCAATAGAATACCCTCCCTTTATCTAAAAAATATATTTCAAATAAGGCCACCATATTTAATGAAAGCATTGGCCGAGTATATGAATATAAATAATATTAATTTTATTAAAAACAAAAAAATAGTTAATTTTAAAATACAAAAATATGAAATACAGGGGTGTATTTCTTCGGAAGGAGAAACTTTCCAAGGGGAAAAATTTATTATTACTGCAGGAGCTTGGACCTATAATATTTTAAATGATTATAAGGAGAAAGTTTTTCCAGTAAGAGGTCAAATGATTCAATATCCAAATACAAGTCCTAAGATAAAAAATATAATATATAAAGATGGTTTTTATTTAATCCCAAGAAAAGACGGAGTTTTAATTGCAGGCAGCACATTAGAAAAAGTAGGATTTAATTCTGATGAAAATAAAGGGAATATAGCGCAGCTAAAGAAAAAAGCTGAAAGTATAATTCCAGAATTAAAAAATATAGAGATTGAGAATTCTTGGCATGGATTTAGGCCAGGAACCTCTGATAACTTGCCAATTATAGAAAAAGAAAAGAAATATAAAAATTTATATTTAAATATTGGGCATCATCGGTATGGAATTACTATGGCGCCTTACTCTGCTCAATGCATAGCTAATTTAATATCAAGTTAAGGCTAATGAAAAAAAATAAAATAGTAATTTGGTTAATTAAAGACATTAAAAAAGGACATGAAAAGCAATCAATAGCTTTAATTGAAGCAATAAAAGAATTAACTAAAACTGATGTTTGTTCGATGAAATTTAAGCCTATATGGTATTTGGTAGCTAATATGATTCTAAATACTATAGGTCGAACAAATAATTTTAAAAAACCTGATTTAATTATAGGAGCTGGCCATGCAACACATCTAAGTATTATTTTTTTTAAGAAGAAGTATGGAGGAAAGTCTATTGTGCTGATGAAACCAAGCCTTCCTTATTCTTGGTTTGATTTATGTTTTATACCAAGGCACGATATGATAAAAAATAATAAAACTGTAGAAATTACTAATGGAGCTATTACTAAAGCTTGCAATGAAAGCAACCATAATTCTAACGAAGGGGTGATATTTGTCGGGGGCAGGTCTAAACACTTTAACTGGAAAAATATTGATGTAATCAGCCAAATAAATGATATTTTAATTTCAAATCAAAAATTGAATATCAAGATTTCAACCTCAAGAAGAACACCAGAAGATTTTGTTGCTCAGTTAAAAAATAAAATAAAAAGAAAGGTGAAGATTTATTCTCACACTAACCTTGATGAGGGTTGGTTTGAACAGGAGTCAAAAAATTCAAAATATTCATGGGTGACTGAAGATTCTATTTCAATGATTTATGAATTAATAGGATATGGAACTCAAGTAACACCAATAAGGCTAGAAAGAAATAAGAGCCTAAAAATATCAAATGAAGTAACAAGATTAATTGATTCCAAAGTAATTAATAGTTACGTTGGTCTAAAGACACAACTACTAAATGGTTCACCAACCAATGAAGCTAAAAGATGTGCAAAAATTGTAATAGACAAATGGTTTAGTAAATAAGATGAAGAAAAAGTTATCAATCGTTCAGGTTTTACCATCTTTAATCTCTGGAGGAGTTGAAAAAGGTACGTTAGAGGTTGCAAAATATATTTCGGAAAAAGGACATAATTCTATTGTAATATCCAACGGTGGCAGATTGGTAGGCCAACTTTTAGGTGATGGTAGCACCCATATTAAATGGGCTATTGGTAAAAAATCAATTCTTACATTTTTCTATATTATTAAGTTAGTAGCCCTTATTAGGGAAAGAAATATTGATATTATTCATGCAAGGTCCAGATTACCTGCATGGATAGTATTCTTCGCCTTAAAATTTATAAATAAAAAAACTCGCCCTCATTTTATAACAACAGTGCACGGTTTTAATTCAGTAAGTTTATATAGCTCAATAATGACAAAGGGGGATCGAGTTATCGTTGTATCAAAGTCAATTAGGAAATTTATAAATAAAAACTATAATATTGACCAATCTAAGGTCATCTTAAATTACAGAGGCATAGACCCCAAAGAGTTTAAAAGAAATCTTTTACTAACAGAGGGATGGCTTAAAGCCTGGAAAGAAGAATTTCCAGGCCTAGATAAAAAAATTATTCTAAGCATCCCTTCTAGAATTTCTAGAAGAAAAGGCCACGAAGATTTTTTGGAATTGTTATTTCGTCTAAAGAGAGATAAGTTAAACGTGCATGGTTTGATTATTGGAGATATTAAGCATAAAAATAATAGGTATCAAACCCAATTAGAAAAAAAAATTAACAATAGTGGCCTGAAAGAGTCCGTTACTTTTACAGGGTTTAGGCCCGACGTAAAAAATATTATCGCAATATCCAATATTGTATATTCATTATCATCAGAACCTGAGTCATTTGGAAGAACAGTAATAGAATCAATTAAGTTAAAAACTCCAGTAATTGGATACGATCATGGTGGTGTGGGAGAACAACTAAAGTTACTTTTTCCAGCGGGGTTGGTAAGGCCAAAAAATATGGAAGAGCTATATAAAAAAACAAAAAAAATACTTAAAGAAAAACCGCTAATCAAAGAAACTAACCTATTTAAATTAGATGATATGCTAAAGAATACTTTGAATGCCTATATCACCCTAACTCTTTTAAAAAGCTAATTTTAATGCATTTTCTAGCTGTTTTTTTATGATACTCGCTGAGAAATTTTCTGAGTAAATTTTTCTTGAATACCTATTACTTTCAAGCAAAAAAGATGGGTTTTTGGCTATTTTTTTAACAATTTTGCATAATTCTTCAGGCTCGTTTGACTTAATAAATATAATACCTTTATCTAAATTCACTAGGCTTTTCGGATATGCGTCACTAGTTCTCGTGATAACTGTTTTCCCGCAAGCTAGAGATTGGAAAACTTTATTTGGAATTACATTTCCTGCTTTAATTGAGTTACCAAATATTCCAAGAAGTATATCTGCTTGATTAATTCTTTCTGGTAAATTTGAGGAGGAGATACTATCTTCAAAGAAAACATTAGGCAATCGATCTGCTAATCTTTGACATTCTTTTAAATTGGGGCCATTACCTAATAAAGTCCATTTAACATCGAGTTGATCGGACATTAAATTAGCCGCCTGAACAATTATATCTGCACCATGCAATGAAATAAAACTCCCAAAAAATAAAACCTCAAATTTCTTATTTGGGCTAACATTTTTTGAGGATGGTTTAAATATACTTTCTTCTGCTCCAACATAAACTATTGGATTCTTATGTTTACTTAATCCTAATTTTTTTCTAAATAAATCTGCATGAAGAGATGTGTCCGAAATGACAATATCTGCTTTGTTAAATAATTCTGATTCTTTTTTTTTCAATTTATCAGAAAATTCTTGGGTGTAAACTCTATTTTTTTCATGCACTTCTTTGTCCCATGAGCTTATAAGAGGGTCAAAAAGAAGTTTAATATTTAGTCGTGCAGACCACCTTCTAGCGCTTAGGATGTCTCTATGACGAAAACATGGAACCCATACAAGATCAGGTTTTTTAATGTCCCTCAAAATTGCCTCCAAAAAGCCAAGCCTACTAACCAATGGCCTAAAGTCAATTACTTTATAGTTAAGATCATTTAAGTGCTTTCTTATGATCGAATTTCTTGAGTAGTTAGGGTCAAACCTTCCCCACCAAAGAATAGTTTTTCTTCTCATAACATTTTTTTCATATTATTTAATACATCGTTCGCTTTAAGACCTTTCATACATGAATGATGTGAGCAAGATTTAGAGTAACAATTTTTACATTCTATTTCTGCTTGAATTGCCAACACCTGCTTTCCTGTAGGCTTTACTTTTTTGGGGTCGGTAGGTCCTGTAATAACAAGCATTGGTGTTTTTGTTGAGGCTGCTAAATGAGCTGTACCAGTATCATTAGCAACAATAAATTTAGCATTCCTAAATATTTCAGATAAAACTGGAAGATCTGTTTGGTTGCATATATTTATTGTATTTTTATTTCCTTTAGATATGGATTTACATTCAGAGGCATCATCGGCCCCCCCAACTAGAACAGATTTATATTTTAGATTCTTTTCAATTAAATAAGATAATTCAATAAAGTTCTCAATTCCCCAGCGTTTTAACTTTCCTTCTTTATTACTTCCACAAATAAGAACAATAAAATCATCTTTGTCTAAACTATTTTTCTTTAATAATTTTTTTGCTAGGTGGACATCATTTTTGGAGGTATATATCTTCGGAAAAATTCTATTCGATTTTATCCCAATGCTGTTTATTGTTCGTTGCATCATTTGAAATGGATGGACTGTCTTTACCTTAGTTTTCGGCATAACTGAATAAGGAATAACAGCATGATTACCAAGAACGTATTTTGGACTTTTATTAATTAACTTTAGAAATGTTAGATAAATCCTTGTTCTATCATTTGTTTGCAAGTCAATAATGAGATCATAGTCACCATTTATAGCTTCTTTCAACCATTTATACATATGAGAGAAAGAAGCTAGACCTTTATTATTATTAAATCCCCAAATTTTATTTATCCTAGAATCATTTTTAAAAATATTCTTCCATTGGGGTAATGTATTTATATCAATCCTAGCTTTTGGAAAAGAAATAAAAATATCCTCAATTATTCCTGAGGCTAAAATTACATCCCCCATACCACCCCACTTAAGTACTAAAATTTTCTTAATTTTGGAATCTTTCGTTAAATCTATTGATTGGAAATCATTTAGTCCATAGTTATTCTTCTGGTCATAGTATTTATTAATAAATTTTATTGGGATTAGAGCGCTCATTTTCTTCTCGATAAAGCTAAAACGAAACCAACCAGGAACCAATTTGTTGCATTCATCCAGTTATGCTGAAAGCTAAAATGTGTCATGAACGGAAAAAAACACACATATAATAAATTAAATAATAGGGCTAGCTTAAGCCAATTTTTTTCACGTATGACAGGAGTTAATGCTTGTTTAAATATTTGTATGATTACCGTATAGAATAGAACTAAACCTATGATCCCTGTTTCAGCGAGCAATGATAAAGGATGGTTGTGAGGGTGAAAAATTTTTGCTCCATTCCATATATTTATTCCATATAAATCTGGTAATTCCTTAAATTGATGAAGCCCACCCCCAAATAATGGATTTTGAAGCCATACATGATAGGCTGTTCTAAAAACCATACCGTAATCTGAGCTAGTGAAATTTTGCAACTTATAGATTACGCTATTAATTGCTCTTTCAGAAATAAGAGGATATGAAAAACCTATTATTTCGACACAACCTAATAACAAAAATATAGTAATTAGTAGTATATATATATATTCTTTATTACTTCTGCCCAGACCCGCTATAACTATAAATATAGATGAGGTGAACAGAATAAAAGACATTCTTTCTCCACTGATTAGAACTGAGATAAACCCCAGGAAAATTAGTCCAATAAAAGATATTAATCTTAAACTTCTTTTATTAAATACTTTAAATATTATTAAGGATGTTAGTGCAAGGTATAGATATTTAGTTATGAATATACCTACTATGGGATTATTTCTTAAGGGGCCCGTTAGTCTTCCTGGATTATATTTTTCATACCCGAATATATCTGTACCTGTAATAAATTGATACCAAACATCAATAATTATAAATAATAAAACTAAAGTAAGTGAAAGCATAAATTTATTAATAGCTTCATCAAATTTAAATACCCAGAAATATAAAGCAATCGCAAATATTGGCCAACGCAAAAAGGTGATTGCATAAAATATTGAGTCTTGAGGGTTTATGCTTAATGAAGAATTTATTATTAATAAATATAAGAAAAATATTAAAGAAAATTTAAACCACTTTTCGTTGACCCACAACCAATTTGAGTCCATATAGGACTTATACAAGAAAATCATTCCTATAAGTAATACAGTTAGGTCTGCTAGCCCTCTAAAAAAAATTAGAAGAAACGGAAGGAGGTACGGAATGTATTTTTCAAAATTTTTTAAGGCATGCATAAATATGAAGCATAAACTATGAACTTAGTTAGCATATAATAAACTATTACCTAACAAATGAACTGAATATTTTGATACAAGAAAAATTATTACATACCCTAACCTTTTTTCTATCTAAGCTAAGCTTAAGAACTGTTCATATTCTTGGAAAATATTTTGGCATGCTATATTTTTCTTTGAGCAAGAAAAGTTATAGGGTTTTAAAAGAAAATATAGAGAATTCTGGAATATTTGAAAAAGTTAATATTCCCCAGGCAATAAAAGAGAATACTCAAGAGCTTGGAAAAAGTATTTTGGAAACTCTATATATATGGGCCTCTACGAAAGAAAAAACTATAAGTCTAGTTAAAGAAATTCATGGTAAAGAATTTATAGATAAAGCTGAAAAGATGGGAAAAGGAATAATATTTTTAACTCCGCATTTGGGTTGCTTTGAGATAGCATCAATATTTTATGGCGACACTAAACCGATAACCATTATGTATAGGAAGGCCAGGAAGAAATGGATGAATAACCTTATGATTAACGGAAGAAAAAAAGGCCTAGTTAATTTGGCTTCGACAGATAGTAGGGGATTAAGAAAAATATTGATGGCCTTAAAAAAGTCGGAAGCAGTAGGAATCCTGCCGGATCAGGTTGCAGATAAAGGCCAGGGTGAAATGGTGGATTTTTTTGGAAGGCCAGCATACACGATGGTTCTAACAAACAAGTTGATAAAAAGAACTGAAGCTTCAATTATTATGGTTTACGGAGAGAGGCTTATAAATGGAAGAGGATTTGATATTCATTGTAAATTAATCAAGAGAGAGAATATATCAACCTCATTAGACCTTAATAAAGAGCTTGAATATTTTATTAAAAAAAATCCTACACAGTATTATTGGAGTTATGACCGATTCAAAAAGATTAGTAAATAAATGAAAAAACCAGACCAGATAGAAAAAATTTTATTTGTAACGCTATCTAATATTGGGGATGTGATTTTAACAACTCCAACACTTGTAAGATTGGGTCAAAAGTACAGAAACGCTACAATTGATATTATTGGAGATGCAAGGTCAGAAATTTTATATAGATACTGCCCATTAATTGATAAATTTTACCAAAAAGATAAATCTGAAGGGTTAATAGGTACATTCAAGTTAATTAAGAAAGTTAGGAGTAATAGTTATGATTTAGCATTAGACCTTAGGTCTGATGGTTTACTATATTTTATTAAAGCGGATAGAAGACTTTATAAAATAAAAGATAAAAATATTCATAGTATTGAAAAGCATTTTCTTTCTCTCAAAGAGGGATTAACTAGGCTGCCTGATCCAGTTATTTGGTTAGGTAAGAAAGAAGAAATTGCAGCTAAAAAAATTCTTTCAATGACAAATGGTGCATTATTAGTCATTGGTCTTGGAGCTAACTCTAGCCATAAGATTTGGCCTGCTAAATACTACGCACAACTAGCGAATTTGTTAAAAAAGTACTTTAATTCAGTTGTGCTTATTGGTGATAAAAAAGATGATCAGTTTACATCTGATTTTAAAAAAGAGTATCGGGGTAGTTTCACGAATCTGGCTGGGAAGGTCGATTTGCTAACAACTGCTGCTGTACTTAAGAATGCAGATTTATTTATTGGTAATGATTCTGGCTTAGGACATTTAGCCAGTGCTGTTAAAACAAAGACATTTACTATATTTGGGTTGGGAGAACCAAGTAGATATAGACCATGGGGAATTTTAGCTTACTACTTCCAGGATAAAGAAATGAATATATACAACATAAAGCCAAAGGTTATTCTTACCGAAATAGTTAATCGTTTTGATTACTAAACTATACCAAAAATAATTATGCTTGCTTTTTTTGTATTGTCCAACAAGGGAATTTTTTAGTTAATTTACTTTTTCCATAATCCTGAATCACCCCCTGATTTCTTAAGGAGACTAACATTTGTTATTATCATTCCTTTATCTTCGGCTTTACACATATCGTAAATGGTTAATAAACCAACAGATACAGCTGTTAAAGCCTCCATTTCAACCCCAGTCTGCCCAGAACATTGTGTGGTTGCAATGCATTCAATTATTAAATCTTTTTCATGAATCTTAAATTCTATTTCAATCGATGTTAAGGCAATTGGATGACACATTGGGATTAGGCTAGAGGTATTCTTAGCTGCTTGGATTGCAGCAATTTTAGAAACCGTTAAAACATCACCTTTTTTATGGTTTTGAGATTTCACTAGACCAAGAGTCTCATTTTTTATTGCAATTTTCCCAGAGGCGATAGCCAGTCTTTGTGTTATCGCTTTTCCAGAAATATCAACCATTTTGGCATTTCCATTTTCATCAATATGTGTGAGCATCTGTTTATCGCTTTATAATAAGTATTATTAGTATAATAACGATAATTAAAACAATGAAAAAGCTTTTGTTACTAATTTATTTTTTAAGCCATAATTTGATGGCCAATGAATTGCCAGATTTAGGAAGCTATACAGATACTATTATTAGCTCTGTAGAGGAAGATAAAATTTCTAAACAAATCCTGTACCAGGTTAATCAAAGCTCTTCAGTAGTTCATGATATTGAAATTGATAATTACCTGACAGGCTTAGGCCGTCGTTTAATGACTGGAACTTCGATTGCCAATCGGAATATAGAATTTTTCATCATAAATGATTCAACTATTAATGCATTTGCTATGTTGGGCGGGGTAATTGGAGTTCACACTGGTTTATTTTTAGCAGCCAATTCTGAATCTGAATTGGCAAGTGTACTAGGACATGAGATTGCTCATCTTACTCAGAAACATTTACCTAGAATTATTGCTCAACAACAGCGTGATAGTTATAAAACAACTCTCGCTCTCGCATTTGCTTTGTTGTTGTCGCGCTCAAATCCAGACCTAGCAGCTGCAGCTTCGACCGTAGTTAATGCATCTGCAGTTCAAAATACTCTTGATTTCACAAGAAAGCATGAACAAGAGGCAGATAGAGAAGGTATTAAAATTCTATATCGTGCAGGATTTGATGTAAGAGCCTCAATTGATTTTTTTAAAACTATGCAGAGAGGTAATCAGTTCAGTGAAGGTGCTGCCCCAGCTTTTTTAAGGACCCACCCTGTTACGAGCGATCGTATTAGTGATATTCAGAATCGTTTGAATGAATATCCATATAAACAACGAATGAATTCTGATAATTTCTATTATGTTAAGGGAAAGATAAGGGCATTCCTTGAAGATAAAAATACCATCATAAATATTCTTGAGATAAATATTAAAAATAAATTATATATTAATGAGGCTGGAGAACGCTTTGCCCTGGCTTATGCATATTTACGAAATAATATGATTGTTAAAGCAAGAAAGGAATTAGAACATTTAAAGAAGAAAAAGAAACTTAATCCAATGATACTTAATTTAGAGGCAATTATTTTGATTCAGGAAGGTAAAAAAAAAGAGGCTACTCGACTTTATAAAAAAGGGCTATCTATGTTCCCAAGCCACCGGGCTCTTGCATACGGTTTAGCCGAACACTACATTAGATCTTCGGAAACAAATATAGCAATTGATTTATTGCAAGATTATTTATTAATTTACCCTAAAGACCCAAACCTTTATGAATTAATGGCTAAAGCACAGGCTGAAAAGGGTATGGTTTTATTGCAGCATGAGAATTTGGCTGAGTCATTTTATTATAGTTACAATATAAGAGAGGCAATTTCGCTTTTGGGCCTAGCTGCGAGTGCGAAGGATGGTAACTTTTATGAGAAGTCCCGCGTAGAATCAAGATTAAAAGAGCTCAAAACCGAGTGGGCATTATTTAACAAAGGATTATAATAAGTAAAATATATTATATTCATATCTATAATTAATTATACATATTGAAACTTCCGCCATATACTTATCTTTCATTTTAAATTAGATAAGGAATTACTAATGTCTTCATTAATAAATACAGAAGTTAAGCCATTTTCGGCAACAGCCTTCCATAATGGTAAAGAAGTTGAATTAACTGAAGCTGACCTAAAAGGTAAATGGTCAGCTGTTGTTTTTTATCCTGCCGATTTCACATTTGTATGCCCAACTGAACTAGGTGATATTGCAGATCATTATGACGACCTTCAAAAAATGGGCGTTGAAGTTTATACAGTTTCAACCGATACTCATTTTACTCACAAAGCATGGCATGACGCTTCCGATACCATTAAAAAAATAAAGTTTCCAATGATTGGCGACCCAACAGGGACTATGACAAGAAATTTTGATGTAATGATCGAAGAAGCAGGTTTAGCTCTTAGAGGTTCATTTATCGTTAACCCTGAAGGGATTATAAAAACTGCAGAAGTAAATGATCTGGGTATTGGTCGATCAGCAGCTGATCTTGTTAGAAAGATTCAAGCAGCTCAGCATGTGGCAGCAAACCCAAACCAAGCTTGCCCTGCTTCATGGAAGCCAGGAGAAGAGGCACTAACTCCCTCATTAGATTTGGTTGGCAAGATCTAATTATAATTGGCAAAGTTATTGGGCCAGAACCCTGGCCCAATTTTATTCAACATTAAATATAAAAAAAGTGAACAAAATGGCTCTCGATGATAAAATTAAGGACCAATTAAATCAATACCTAACAAAAATTGAATCTCCAGTAAGTATAGATGCTTATACCAATAACGAACCTGCATCTGCTTCAATGGTAGATTTACTAAAAGAATTATCAGGCATGTCTGACAAGGTGTCATTGAACATTGTTATTGATAGCAATGAGAGAACTCCATCCTTCAAAGTAAATAAACCTAATGAATCATCTGGCATACAGTTTGCGGGCATTCCTATGGGGCATGAATTTACATCTCTAGTATTGGCATTATTACAAGTTGGTGGCTATCCCGTAAAAATATCTGAAGAACAAATTGAGCAAATAAAAAATATTAAGGGAGAATTTATTTTCGAGACATATATTTCCTTAAGTTGCCATAATTGCCCCGATGTTGTTCAAGCGCTCAATGTTTTATCTCTATTAAATCCTGGAATAAGTCATTGCATGATTGATGGTGCATTATTTCAAGATGAAATAACTGCTAAAAAAATTATGTCTGTTCCAACCATACATTTGAATGGTAAAGAGTTTGGACAAGGCCGAATGGATCTTGAGGAAATTATTTATAAAATTGATACAAATGCTTCAGATAAATCAGCTGAAAAAATTTCAGCTATGAAACCTTTTGATATGCTTATAGTGGGGGGAGGCCCTGCAGGAGCATCAGCTGCTGTGTATGCTGCAAGAAAAGGTATTAGAACAGGTATTGTTGCAGAACGATTTGGTGGACAGGTTATGGATACGCTTGGCATTGAAAATTTTATATCAGTTAGGGCGACCGAAGGTCCTAAACTTGTTGCTGCACTAGAGGAGCATGTTAAGGAATATGAGGTTGATATTATTAATCTCCAGAAGGCTAAAAAGTTAGCTAGGAATGAAGCTTCTCATTACGTAGTTGAGCTTGAGAGTGGAGGAAAGCTTGAGAGTAAATCAATTATTATTGCTACAGGAGCAAGATGGAAAGAGCTGGGAGTGCCAGGAGAAAAAGAATATAAAGGTAAGGGAGTAGCTTACTGCCCTCATTGTGACGGACCGTTATTTAAAGGTAAAAATGTTGCTGTAGTTGGTGGAGGTAATTCAGGAATAGAAGCAGCTATTGATTTGGCTGGCATAGTTGGTCACGTAACTGTCCTGGAGTTTGCTCCTGAATTAAAAGCTGACCAGGTATTGGTCGATAGATTAAAAACACTAAAAAATGTTGATGTCTTGGTAAATGTCCAAACAAATGAGATATATGGTTCAGATAAAGTTACTCACATAAAATATATGGAAAGAGAATCTAAAGAAGAAAAGCAATTAAATATTGAAGGAATATTTATTCAGATTGGCTTAGTGCCCAACACTGATTGGGTAAATGGGACTATAGAGTTAAGTAAATATGGCGAAATCGAGATTAATAATCACGGGGCAACATCTTTGCCAGGTGTGTTTGCAGCTGGGGATGTAACTACAGTTCCTTATAAGCAAATTATTATCGCTATGGGAGAAGGCTCAAAAGCAGCGCTTGGTGCTTTTGATTACTTAATTCGCCATTAAATAATCTAATTAATTAATTGCTTAAGTAAGCGGATGGTTATGGGTTTTTTTGTTTTTAAAGACCATTCATCAAGCGCATCTAAAGTAGTAATTAAGGATGGTAAATCACGTTTTAAATGTTTCATACAATAAGCCAGTACATTTAGATTAAGTGACATTCCTTTTTCCTTAGCATGATGTTTGAGAGCTAACATTTTCTCAGCATCAGTTAATCCTTTTAATTGGTATACAAGTCCCCAGCTTAGTCTGCTAGAAAGATCCTCTCTCAAACCCATATGAGTTGGAGCATTTGATCCTGTAAGTAACAATTTTTTGTGTGTAGTCTTATGTTGATTAAATAAATAAAAAGTCTCAATTTGAAGTTTTTCGTTAAACGTATCGATATCCTCAATTATAGTTATGTCTTGAGAAGAAAGGGCTTCTGAAAGATGAGATTTTCCGCTACCCTTATCCCCCCATAAATAAATAAATTGGTTATTATTAGAGAGAACAAAATTATTAAGAGCTTCAATGCACTCCTGATTATTTCCAATCACAAAATTTTGTAGTGTTTTTTCAGCTGACGGATGAATATTGAGTAAAAGTTGATCCATAAAGATTGCTTTAAGACGAAAATAACTATTGGCTGTAAATTAAGTTAAAATTCTATTATACGTAATGTAATCATTTAGTCAGAGGATAAATAACTTGTCTCAAAAATCCAAAAAAATAGAATCTATTTCTTATAAAGATGCAGGTGTCGATATTGAAGCTGGAGATCAGCTGGTTAAAAATATTAAACCATTTGCAAAAATGACCTCTAGAAAAGAAGTGCTAGGTGGTTTAGGAGGATTTGGTTCGATGTTTGAAATCCCTAAAAAATTTGATAACCCCGTATTGGTTTCCGGCACAGATGGTGTGGGGACAAAGTTAAAATTAGCTTTTGAACTTAATCATCACGAAACAATAGGTCAAGATCTTGTTGCAATGTGTGTAAATGATATTTTAGTACAAGGAGCAGAGCCCCTATTCTTCTTGGATTACTTCGCTTGCGGGAGTCTGAGTGTGTCGACAGCAACTACTGTAATTAAAGGTATAGCTGATGGTTGTCTTCTCGCAGGATGCTCATTAGTTGGAGGTGAGACAGCAGAAATGCCAGGTATGTATTCAAAAGGAGAATATGATTTAGCAGGATTCTGTGTTGGAGCCGTAGAAAAAAACAATATTATCGATGGTCGTAATGTTACAAATGGTGATGTAATTATTGGATTAGCTTCATCAGGAGCACATTCAAATGGATACTCATTAATTAGAAAAATAATTGAAATAAAGAAAGCTGACCTTAATCAGGAATTGAATGGGAAGCCACTATCTGAAGCCCTTATGATGCCAACTAGAATTTATGTTAAATCAATCCTAAAACTCTTAAGTTTAGTAAAGGTAAATGCTATGGCGCATATTACTGGTGGAGGTATTACGGAAAATATCCCACGTGTTCTCCCAAATAATTTAAAGGCAACATTAGATAGAAAAAAATGGGAAATGCCTCGATTATTTGATTGGCTCAAAGAAAATGGCAATCTTAGTGAGCTGGAGTTACACCGAACATTTAATTGTGGGATTGGAATGGTAATTATTATTAAACGTGAGGATCAGGACCAAGCATTAAAAATATTAAATGACTGTGGCGAAAAATCTTATTTGATAGGAGTAATTAAAAGTCGATTAAATGATGAGTCACAAATTGAAATTAACTAAACTCTTATTCCTTTTTATTTTATTCACTAATTTAGTTAACGCTGCGCAGACTTTTCCAGATCACTTCTATATGAAATATGAATTAACACAGTCAAGCAAATTTGTTGGAACTATGACTGTTGAATATATTAGTAAAAATAAGAACTACTCATTAAAAGCAGTGACTGAAGGGCAGGGAATTTTAAGATTACTCGGTAATAGAGAGCTATATAGCAAAGGAACGATTAATAATAAAGGATTCTCGCCAAAAAAATTCGAGGTAAAAAATATCAAAAAACCAAAGAAGGATATTATTGCAATATTTCAACCTTCTTTAAAAAAAATAGAGATTAAATATAAGGGTGAAAAATCATTGGTAAAGATGAAACCCAAAAACTTAGATTTGGCTATTTATCTATATCAATTTAACTTTGAGAAGAAGAATCAGAAAAAGTACAACTTTAGTATCTTAGAGGGAAAAAAGATTCGTGAGTATGAATATAAAAAAATTAAAGATGAAATGATTGAGTTTAATAATAAAGCTATAGCTACAGTGTTGTATGAGGGTCGGATTATTGACAAAGAAAATTCAGAGCATCACGTATGGATTTCTAAGGGAGAATATCGAGTGCCACTTAAATTAAGATTAAGCACCAATTTTGGATTGACAATCAACCAGAAAATAGTTGAGACTAACCTACCACTTTAAAAATAAATGAAATACTGTTACTTAATTATTGCGTTAGCAATTTCCCTTATAGCCCATTTATTTTTCTTTACTAATCTTAATTTTTCATTTCAAAAAATAGTATCTGAAGACCTCCTACTTATTGAAATGATCCCTATCCCAGAAAATGTGATAAATAATGACATAAAAAAAATCGATAAAACAAAAAAAAATATCCAAAAATCCCAAAATAGAGTAAAAGATTATCTACCTAGGAATAATGACAGCGATAGCAAAGAAAAATTAAATAAAAATGAGATTTGTGATCTATGCCAACCGATTGAAGAAGTAATTATTCAAAAAGAAGAGATAGCATATGGGTCAGAAATTAAATCAATCATAATGCAGTATACCGTCTTCCATGCTTTATCTCCCAATAAAGGAAATATCAATAATTTTAGGTTATTTGGAGGAAGAAGTGATAGTGCTAATGTTAGTAATAGATCTGAAGTGGGGGTTATTAATATCGAATATGGTGTCGATAAAAATAAGGATAAATATAGCATCACTTATGAGGCAAAGGCCAATGGTATAACATCATTATTTTATTCAAAACCATTAGTTCAAAAAAGCGAAGGAATAATTAATGAGGATGGAATACAGCCTAATTATTATTTTTATAAATATGGGGATAAGTTAAAAAATGAGGCCTTCTTCGATTGGCAGGCGGGTAAGCTAAAGATTATCCGTCAAAATAAAAAAAATATTTTTGATTTAGTAGAGGGGACTCAGGATCAACTTAGCTTCATGTTTCAATTTATGTTTTTGAATCCACTTAACAAAATGCAAATACCAATTACAAATGCTAGGATTTTTAAGACATATAACTATCAATACATAGAAGAAGGCCAAATGAAGAGTAAGATAGGCGACATAAAGTATATTCATGTAGCAAAATTTAATTATGAGGACCCAGAAAGGATTGATCTTTGGCTCGCCAAAGACTATGGTTTCCTTCCCTTTAAAGTATCAATAACTGATGAAGATTTGAGTACTATTACTCAAGAAATATATAAAATTCAAGTGAAAAAAAATGATTAATAAATTTGTTATATCAACATGCGCAGATATTTTAAAAGAAGTTTTTATTGGTAAAAATCCAGCAGACGTTCATCTAAGTTATTTTTTTAAAAAAAATAGGAATCTTGGTAGCCATGATCGATCCAATATTGCAGAGATATTTTATGGGATTATAAGAAATAAACGATATTTAGAAGAAGTGGTTCAAGATGAAAATCCTAAGAAAATGATCTTGGCGTATTTAATGGTTATGTTGGGCAAAAGTGTACGTGAATTAACTCCTATTCTTAATGATCATGAAGTTGAGTGGCTACAAAATAAAAAATCTAACAAACAAAAAATAGATAGCTGGCCTGTCAAATTAAGTCTTCCAGATTGGTTATGGGAAAAGTTGATTAAGCAGTATTCAGAGAAGGAGTTAATTGAGTTATCTCAAAGTTTACTTGTCCCTGCTCAATTAAATCTCCGTGTTAATACATTAAAAGATAAATCAAGGGATGACGTGATTAATGAGCTGAGGGAATCATTTCCAGAGCATGAGACTTTAATATTGCCCGCTATGTATTCTCCAGTAGGCATATCGCTGCCCAGAGGAACAGCTATCAATAAGCATTCATTATTTTTGAATGGCAATATTGAGGTTCAGGATGAAGGTAGCCAAATCCTTTCATTCCTGTTGTGTCCTGGACGTGGTCATATGGTGGCAGATTTTTGTGCTGGTGCAGGAGGTAAGTCATTAGCCATATCATCAATAATGAAAAATACTGGGCGTGTTTATGCA